>Ga0207146_10005_pt2 | contig 48431 bp, 47 predicted proteins | sample Alteio_BWMinHeat_36_FD_153539 | JGI IMG/M metagenome (GOLD analysis project Ga0207146, IMG submission 153539) | Enriched cells from forest soil in Barre Woods Harvard Forest LTER site, Petersham, Massachusetts, United States -... | ecosystem: Environmental > Terrestrial > Soil > Temperate forest >...
CAGCGAGCGAAGCTCAGGATCGGCAAAGACCAAAATGCCTTCAACAACAACAATGGGGCGCGACTCGACTAGTACCGTCTCGGTTTTGCGCGAGTGGGTCTTAAAATCGTAAACGGGCACGTGAACAGGTAGGCCGGCACGAAGCGTCCTTACGTGCTCAATGAGCAAGGTGGTTTCTAGAGAATCCGGATGGTCAAAGTTAAGAAGGCAGCGCTCTTCAAAGGTTAGGTCGGTTCTATTGTTGTAATAAGAATCGTGGTCAATGAGCGCGATGGAGCTTGAGGGCAGCTCTTTTGTGATGTTCTTGGCGATGGTCGTCTTGCCGGAGCCAGTGCCTCCTGCGATGCCTATCACCAATGGTCTCATGAGCTGCTCCTGATTTTTGTTAAGTTATTCCCTAGATTTTTTGCATCCGCGACTGGAGCTGTCAATGACGTGCTCTGGGTCCATGTTCTGGTTCGGTTCACTAAAGCTTAAACTCGGCAATCTATTGGTTTGCCCTTTCTTTTTGGGCGCATTTAGGCTATCTAATAAGCCCCATAGGGCATTTAGATTGTTTTTGAGGAAATGGACTATGGCACTCATTGTCGCGATAGATGGACCCAGTGGAGCTGGCAAGGGCACCGTGGCCCGTATGGTAGCAAAACGTTTGGGTTTTTTGCACATTGATACCGGGGCCCTGTACAGAGCTGTGGCTTACCTGGCTACCAAGGCAGGCATTGCGTGGGATGATGAAGCGGCGCTGGCTAAACTTGCGACTCAACTTGAAGTGGCGTTCAAAACCGATAGCGCTGGCAAGCGTCAGGTATGGGCCAATGGTCATGATGTGACTAGGCAAATCCGCACAGAGGCCATGAGTCAGGGCGCTTCTATTGTGGGCAAGCTGCCAGGCGTGCGCTTGGGGCTGCATGATTTGCAGCGTCGCCTCGGCCTTAACGCTCCAAAGGGCGCTGTGCTTGAAGGGCGAGATATTGGCACCGTCATTTTCCCAGAAGCGCAAGTCAAAATTTTTCTCGCTGCCGACGAGCGCGTGCGTGCAGAGCGGCGTTTTGCCCAGCTAAAAGCTCAAGGCCAGCAGGCCGACTTTGACGCCGTGCTCGCCGACCTTAAAGAGCGCGATGCGCGTGACCAAGGGCGCGACGTGGCGCCCTGCAAGCCAGCGCCCGATTCGATTGTGATCGACACGACTTCTATGCAACCTGAACAAGTCGCCGACGCCATAGAGGCGGCAGCGCGTAAAGTTATGGAAAAAAAATAACATGAGCGAAACGCTTCAAGCTGTTAAGGGCATGAACGACATTTTCGAAGATGATGCGAAGTATTTTCGTCTCATCGAGTCGAAGGCCCGTGAAGTCGTGAAGAGCTATGGCTACGAAGAAATCCGCACGCCGCTCTTGGAAGACATCGGTCTTTTTGTGCGCAGTGTGGGCGAGGGCAGCGATATTGTTGAAAAAGAGATGTACACGCTCGAAGACCGCGATGGCAAAGAACTCGTTCTTCGCCCTGAATGCACGGCGAGCGTGGCACGGGCCTTGATTGAGCGCGGCCGGCTGTCGGTTGAGCCGGAATATAAGGGTTATTACATCGGCCCCATGTTCAGGCGCGAGAGACCGCAGCGTGGCCGTTTGCGTCAGTTTCACCAAATCGGGGTCGAGGCACTGGGCGTTGCTGAGCCCACCATGGACGTCGAGACCATGGCCATGGCTTATGACCTGCTGACGGGCTTGGGACTGACTGGCCTCCCCTTTATGGTCAACACCCTGGGGCTCCCGGACGAAAAGGCTGCGTACACCAAGGTGCTTGAACAGTACTTCTCTGCCCTCGAGTCTGAACTTTGCCCAGACTGCAAACGCCGCCTGCACAAAAACACGCTGCGTATTTTGGACTGCAAGGTGCCGCACTGCGCTGAGCTCACCGCCAAAGCCCCAAAACTCTGGGACAGCCTTGGCACGGAGTCGAAAGCGCATTTTGAGGCTGTGTGTGCTGGCCTCGATAAACTGAAAGTGCCTTATAACGTGGCTCATCGTTTGGTGCGTGGCCTTGATTACTACACCCGCACGGTATTTGAGGTTGTCGCGAGCTCAGGTCTTGGTTCGCAAAACACTGTGCTGGCCGGCGGGCGCTACGATGGGTTGATCGAGAGCCTCGGTGGCCCAAGCGTTCCGGCTTTTGGTTTTGCGTCGGGCATTGAACGCATCATGCTTATGATGCAAGACGCCGGCATATCGCCGCCCGATGAATCGCTGGACTTGGTGCTTGTCGGCGCCGATGACAAAGGCCGGAGCGGGGCCTTTGACCTTGCCATGGAACTTAGAAAGCAGCGGGTCAGTGTTGAGATAGACCTTAAAGGGCGAAGCGTCAAAGCACAGATGCGGCGCGCGGATCGCCTTAAAGCTAGAGCAGTTATGGTGCTTGGCGAGCGCGAAATAGAGCAAGGCAAGGCACAGCTCAAGTGGCTCGCGTCTGGCCACGTTGAAGAAATACCGCTGGATGCTGGCGTCGTTAAGCAAAAGTGTGCTCAAAATTAGTTTCGGCCGATACAACACTTAAAGGTCTGCCGGAGGATGTGCGCCAATGACGTACAAGATGAATACGCGTCGCAAGCTTGCCATAGCCAGTTGGTCGTCGCCCAGCGAAGGCAATATTTACGGTAAGGCGAGCGTCGATATGACCCATGCCCTGCGCTACATTGAGTATTTGCGCGCGACCACCGGCGAGAAAATCACCATTACTCACTTGGTGGGACGCGCGGTGTCGCTGGCGCTTAAGGAGGCGCCTGACGTCAACGGTCGTATATTTCTTGGCAAATACAGATCGCACGATTCGGTCGACATGGCATTTCTCGTCGCACTAGAAGATGGTCATGATTTGGCCAAAGTCAAATTGTGCAACGTTGATCAAAAGCGCACGGTCGACATCGCGCGCGAGCTTCGCCAGCGGGTGTTAGCGCTGCGCGATGGCAAGGACGATGAATTTAACCGCTCGAAGCCGATCTTGCGCTTGTTGCCAACTTGGTTGATTAGACCGATTTTGTGGTCGGTCGGTTATCTGACCGGCGCCATGGGCTTAAGTATTCCGGCGCTCGGGCTTGAGAAATACCCTTTTGGCGCGGCCATTGTCACCAGTGTGGGTATGCTTGGGTTGGACGAGGCCTTTGCGCCGCCCACGCCTTTTGCGCGCGTGCCGGTCTATATTGTGGTGCCTGCGGTGAAAGATCGTGTGGTGGCAGAAGATGGCCAGGCGGTCATAAGGCCATACCTTGACCTTATGGCCACAATTGATCATCGTTTTCTCGACGGATTTAGAGGTGCCGTTCTTGGAAAAATGGTGAGGAAATTTTTCGAGGAACCATGGGTCGCTGATGGTTTTGACAAAGCGCCGTGGACCATGGAAGACGTGGAAAAAAGTGTACCGGTGCTGCAATAACAAAAGAGGCGTAGCATGAGTTTAGAATCAAGGGTTCGTTCCATTGTGGCTGAGCAACTGGGCGTCGCCGAGGACGAGGTAAGAGTTGACTCCAGGTTTGTCGAAGACCTGGGCGCCGACTCGCTCGATCTGGTCGAACTTATCATGGCGATGGAAGAAGAGTTCGAGGCAGAGATTCCTGACGAGGAAGCCGAAAAAATTCAGACAGTGGGGGACGCGATTAACTACATACAGCGGAGATCGCAGCAAGTTCACGCAAGTCCCTGAGGCAAAACATGCGGAGAGTTGTGGTCACTGGCGTAGGGGTGGTGTGCCCGGTTGGCAACTCAATAACCAAAGCATGGAACGCGATAACAGAAGGCAAGAGCGGAATCGCAACTGTGCATGGATGGAAGGACCTGCGCATTCATGGCGAAGCGCTGCCTATTACCTATGCGGGCGAAGTAAAAAATTTTCACGCTGCAGATTACGTAGAACAAAAAAAAGATGTGCGTCGCATGGGCCGTTTTATGCACTTCGCGATTGCCGCCGGAAACGAGGCCTGGTGCAAGGCGGGATTGCCGCCCAAGCTCGATGGCGAACAGAGCTCTCGGGCCGGCGCAATTATTGGCGTAGGGCTGTCTGGCATTGACATGCTGTTTAACGGCTATGATCAAGTGCACGAGAAAGGACCTCGCCGCCTGTCGCCGTTTTTTATACCCGCCATCGTTGCAAATCTCGCGCCGGGCCATCTTGCCATTAAGTACAACCTGCGCGGGCCCAATTATGCTCCATCGTCGGCGTGTGCGTCGGGCAATCACGCCATCGGTGAAGCCTTCACGCACATTCGCACTGGCACGAGCGACCTAATGCTCTGCGGAGGGACCGAGGCTGCTCTGCATCCGGTCGCCATATGCGGATTTCATGCCATGCGGGCCTTAGCTATTGGTTGTGACGATTGCCCGCAGCTAGCAAGTCGGCCCTTCGACAAAGGGCGCAGTGGTTTTGTTATGGGCGAAGGGGCGGGGATGCTTGTGCTTGAAGAACTTGAGCATGCGCGTCGGCGCCGGGCCGAAATTTTGGCCGAGGTGGTGGGGTATGGGAACACATGTGATGCCTTTCACATGACGCAGCCTTCGCCTAATGGCGAAGGGGCCGCCGCGGCTATGTCGCAGGCGCTCGACATGGGTCAGCTACGGCCCGACCAGGTGGACTACATCAATGCCCATGGCACATCGACACAAATGAACGATGTGACGGAGACGCGAGCCATAAAAACGGTTTTTGGCGAACATGCCAAAGAGCTCATGATCAGTTCTACCAAATCCATGACCGGTCATTTGCTTGGTGCCGCTGGCGGCGTTGAGGCCGTGTTCTCGGTAATGGCCTTGGCGACCCAAGTTGTACCGCCGACCATTAACTATCAAACGCCCGACCCAGAGTGCGATTTGGATTACGTGCCGAACGTGGCCACCAGCGCGCCGCTCAACGCCGTCGTTTCCAACTCATTTGGGTTTGGCGGCACAAACGCCGTATTGGCATTCAAGAAGTTTGTTTAGCGGGTGACCGTCGTTTTTCCCCCAATGAACACCCTCTGGATTTTGTCGGGCTGGTCGATTGCTGTATCAACAAATCCCTTCGCCCGAGGATCGCCCATGTCTTCTCGTCTTAGCTCTCAAGCATCGTTCGTCACCATCCTAGCGTTGGCCGTGTTGGGCACGCTTGCGGTTCCCGTCCCGGCCTATGCTTGTGGTGCGCTGTGCTCCAATCCGACCAGCAGCGCCGACCTTCCACCCCGCGCAAGTGGGGAAGGCGGATCGGCTCTCGAAAAAAAAGCGGTGCGGTACGATGGCAAACCTGACGCGAACGACTGGCCTGCTGATGTTTCCGACGGCAGGCAGGGCGAACACAACGCACTGGCGAATTCGGGCATTGGGCAATTTCCATTCAAGCTCATGACCGCCATGCGGGCGACAGCAGCGTCAAGCTCGTCGGGCGCGGGTGCTGCCGACAGCAAAAACGAGCTCATATCTGCCCTAAGTGTTCACACCGCGCTCGGCATTGCCTTGCTGGGGACGGGCCCTGACGGGCCGGCGCAGAAAGAGATGGCTGAGGTTCTAGGCTTTGGTGATAGTAAAAAGGGCTCGCTGGACAAGAGCGAGGTCACAAAACACTATACCGCAGTGAACCCGAGCTTCGATCTAAAAGGAGAAGGGGCAGAACCCGTGATCAAAATGGCCAATCAGATGATTGTGTCAAACAAGCTGCCGGTGAAAGATGAATACGTGAGGCTCGTGAGCTCGCTTGGGGCGGGCGTGATGCGCTTGGATTTTGGGGATGCCGAGAAAACGATAACAACCGTGAACGATTGGGTGTCTGAAAACACGGCGGGTAAGATTCCCACAATTTTGACCGAGATTGAGCCTGACGAAGTCGGCTTTTTGTTGAACGCCATCTACTTCAAAGGGTCATGGCTTTATCCCTTTGACAAGGCCGAAAACGCGCCATTTCACACACTTGGGATGGGCGCAAAATCTGTTCCGACAATGACACGAAAAGAGGTGGTGGGTGATCGCTTTGCTTATTGGGAGGATACCCACGGCCAGCTTCTGCAGCTAGCCTATCAGGGACCCAATATGAGTGGGAAACATCGCTTTGGCATGTACCTGTATTTGCCTGCGCCAGGGGCCGATTTTCGCACAGTGCAACGCGATCTGGATGCGGCAACTCTTCAAATGATGATCGACAAGATGATCATGTTGGAGGGGTCGATATCCTTGCCGAAATTCAAGATCGAAGTTAAATACGACCTTCCCGACACACTTAAGTATTTGGGCATGCGGTCGGTGTTTACGCAGAGTCCCACCAACTTTAGTGCTATGACAGATGACTCGCTGGCAATTTCAAGGGTCATACACAAAACCTTCATTTCGGTTGACGAACAGGGGACCGAGGCGGCTGCCGCAACAGCGCTCAGCTGTGTTGGAGAATGTGCATCTGCCGAACTCGGGCGGATTTTTGCGTTTAAAGCTGACCGCCCGTTCCTGTTTTTTATTCGCGACAACAAAACCGGAATGATTTTGTTCCAGGGGTCTGTTGTTGAGCCGCAGGTCTGATGGATGCCTCTGAGGGTCCAAGGCAGTTTTGTCGGAGTGATTATGACGCACATGCTCTCCATGAGATTCGCGTTCGCGGTGGCTTTATTAATTCACACGGCTGCGTTCGCTTTTGATTTCAGCGTGCTTGGTGAAATAGTCACCGTCGACGATAACGTGGCCAACGAATTTCGACCGGACGCGCTTTTAGGTGTTAGCGCACCTGGCACTTCTATTTTCTCTGCAACCGATTTCGTGATCGATGGTGAAGGAATGCCACGCGCAAAATGGGAAGCTTTTTTTAAAGCCATTGGCTGGGAGACAACTGTAAAACCTGCGCTCCTCAAAGTCAGCGCGAGGGCCCAGGAAACCATCGCCGCGAGCAGTCCTGATGGCGACCACAGTCTTAGAGTTCAGGTGATCCGAGCGTTTGCCAGTACACCTGCGCCTACAAACACGACGGCGACGAAGACCGCAAGCAAAGAGGCGGCCAGCGCAACCAGTCTGGAAACGAATGACGACGTTGAAGTCGTGTCGTGGAGTAACTTTATTGGAGATCCGGGCCCGGGATCAGGAGCAGCTCTCTTAGAATCAAAAGTGCCTTCGGACCTTGCTGTTGAAGTAAAAGACAGTCGGCCGGATCGGGCTGGGCTTGGAAAGGTCTCGCTTCTCTGGTGGCCGAAAACACGCCAGTATGCTTTCACACACGTGAAGCTTGCTGTTGATGGGGAGGTCTGGAAATGCGGCCCTCGGTTTCGACGATACAAGTCACTCGACGCCGTTTTGGAACGGGCAAGAAATAGTCCAAAAGGGAGGGGCGTCTATCAATTTGAGCTGGACGCAACACCCGAAGAGGTCATCCGCTTGAAGGCTTTCTTGGCGGCCAACCCAAATCTTGAACTAAACAGCTGCATCGGCGGCGCTTGTAGGGCATTGCGAGAAACCACAAAAATTAGAATGCGGCCCTTCTTGCCGACGGCTTTTGTTGGTTATCTGACATTTCTCAAAAAGACGCGTTTATCCGGAAGGGTAACAGGAATCCAGTTTCACGGTAAATCGCAATTGAAAAATGTTTGCGGTTCTACTCACGTGTGTTGTGATGTATTTTCGACTACCATTGTTTGTACCTTGGTGGCGGGCATTTTATATTTGATCCCGACTACGATAATGCGCTGGACAGGCGCGATGTAGTCATAGAGCACCCTCTGGATTTTGTTGAAATAGGCAGAGCTCTTGCGGACATAGAGGGTCGATATTTTGCAATTGGTTAGCGTCACCGTATTGGATGCGATGCTTATTTTTCCGTCAAAGGTTGAGCTCTCGGCCGTCAATGGCCCATTGATGAGGCTTTCACCTTTTTTAGAGTGGCTGGGCCATAAACTTTAAGACCGTTAAAACGCCGATTCGCATAGTCTGCAGGTCCATAGGAAGTTGCATTTCCCTTGCTGGTACCACCAGCTGCATCCTCATTCTTGTCGCTATCCTCATCGTCCTGCTCCTGTGCATCATCATCATCTTGATGATGATCCTCGTCAGTGTTTGTATCGCCTGCTTTCTCGCAAAATATTCCCACTTTCGTTTTCCGTGATGGCGATTTACGGTCACCGCTCTTTTGGATTCTAACAACTGTAATTCTAGTGGCAATTGGATTGCGCAAAATGAAATCAGTTCGACATCTTGTTCTCGCGGTCTGTTTTTTGTATGGCAATATCGGGCTGGCCGGAGCTTTGTTGCAGACGAGTTCAGGCGCAGAGGCAGAACGGGCCGAAACGGCTTTGGTGCTTAAAATAGCTGCGTATTCGCGACAACACGCCATCGTTAAAGCCGCCTTAACATTGCCGGTTAATGTGGACGATGCCGAAGACCACAAAGACTCCATGGGAGCCCCCACTGCGTTATTTTGGGCCGCCCATGAAGGCTCTGCAAAAATTGTGAGGCTGTTGGCTGCCGCTGGAGCAAATGTGAATTTGCCAAACCGTGGTCCCGCACGCTGCATTCCGACAATCCATGGCTCAACAATTCCGCCCAGAACAGGCCATCTCGGCGAGATCGGCTACACGCCACTGTTTGCCGCCGCCGTGCGGGGTCATCTCGCCGCGGTAAAGGCGCTCGTCACATTGGGGGCAAACGTCAATGGGGCAAACGAGCACGTAGAACGCTTGGGAGCCCCCGCGTATGCTGGGTACACGCCACTGCACGGCGCCGTGCTGGGTGGCAAGGAAGAAGTCGTGGCCTTTCTCCTTGAACAGGATGCGGATATAGGCTCAATGACGCCCGACAAAAAGACGCCCGTGCGCCTGGCTAGAGAAGAAGGCAGAACCTCAATCGCGGACTTGTTGCGTGCAAAGGCGAACGAGTTGATGGGTTTGGATTAGCAAAAAGCGTCTGTTTATACATTACGAAGGCCCCTTCCGCGGTCGGATCCCAGAAAACTTGCGCCTTTTTCCTGACGTTATTACGTTCCAGGTAGCGTCCAGAATTTGATTGCCGAGAGGATCTACATGCGTCCACAAATTTTTTCCAGTCTTAACGTGTTTGCTGCGGCTGTTCTCTTGCCCATGGCGAGCACCACATATGCTGAACAACCCTCTGGCGGCAAGCAGCCCACGGTTATAGAGGGCGCCGCTCAAGTTGCTCCGGCAACGGCAGCCATAAAACGCCCCCTTTCGACACCCGGTTCGGATAGCGGTGCCGCCAAACCCATCGCCAAGCTTCCGGAACGCGAACCGGCTGTCCTTCGCGCAGAAGGTTCCAGCGGACTAGCCAGCGAGCGATTGGAGACGAGTCGCGCCGGTTTGCAATGCTGCCCAAATCCGAAAGATATTTCGTTCTCGGTTGTTCAATCGCCGACCTTTGCCGTTCTCTCATTGCCTCCAGAGACCTTTCCAACTTTGACGAATTGGAGCCACGCAAAACCGCATTTATATACCCACCCATCATTTAACGAGACGACCGGAGTATGGACCTGCCCGTTAAGTGGAAAATATCACGTAACGGTAACAGTGGAATTCGAATCTCCACCCGGCCTCGTTATCTCATCTCAATTTGGTTTGGTCATCAATTCGGTATTTTCGACAGACACGTACTCTGGGGTTCAAGCTGCTTCGGTCACAAACCCCGGTGGTGTCGCTCAAACATTAACATTCTCGAATGATTTTAGGTTCTCCAAGAATGATACCGTATCCGTCGAAGTGATCAATGGTGATTCAGCGAGCACGGTATCGATTCGTCAAGATCTCACAACGTTTGCCCTCCACAGGTTCGCCGATTGATGGGCGCGATGCTTTAACACCGGTACTTTTTGGCTAGCTCAACATAGGCCGGCCACCCATGATCAATCATGGCCCGCTCTTTTGGACCGATTAGCCTAACGACTTTGGCGGGGCTGCCCATGACGAGCGAGTTTGGCGGAATGCGCGTGCCGACAGTGACGAGCGCGCCGGCTGCAACGAGTGAGCCGGTGCCTATGACGCAGTTGTCGAGCAAGATCGCACCCATGCCGATCAAGCAGTCATCTTCGACAATGCAGCCATGCAGCACAACGCGGTGTCCGACCGTGACGCGTTTGCCGATGATCGTATTGCTAATGCCTTCCGTGACATGACAGACACTCCCGTCTTGAATCGAGGTCGATTCTCCAATGTGAATTTTGCCCATGTCACCGCGCAAGACAGCGCAGGGCCAAATGCTTGCGTGGGCATCGATTTGCACGTCGCCAATCAACACGCTTTGAGTGTGAACAAAAGCGTTTTTGTCAATGCGAGGTGTAATACCAGCAAAAGTTTCAATCATGGTTGCCTCAGATTTTGTTGGCGCCGCGAACATTTGGAACAAACGTTCGACGAATCTCGTTGCACAAATTTAACATGGCAAAAACACCCTATCGTACTTCTCCCGATCAGAACGAAACCGGATGGCCAAAGGGTATAAGCAACATTGTTGGTAACGAAGGCTGTGAGCGATTTAGCTACTACGGCATGGCGTCGATCTTATATATCTACGTCGTATCGCTGTATTCGGGGCTTGCGCTTTCATCAGACCAGGCCGCCGATCACGCGACATCCGTTGTGCATTTTTTTACGACAGCAGTCTATGCCCTGCCGATGATCGGGGCCATCGTAGCCGACCGCCTTCTTGGCAAGTACAACACCATTTTATGGCTATCGATTGTTTACTGCTTTGGGCACCTTGTGCTGTCTTTATCCGAGGGATCAGTTGGCGGCCTGTATTTTGGTCTCGCCTTGATCGCGATTGGGGCCGGCGGCATCAAGCCTTGTGTATCGGCCAACGTCGGTGATCAGTTTGGGCGTGCAAACTGGGGGCGCCTTGAGCGCGTGTATCAGATCTTTTATTTCATGATTAACTTTGGGTCGCTATTTGCTGCAACGCTTATCCCGCTCTTTCAAAAGTGGTTTGGTTGGAGCGTGGCTTTTGCCATACCCGGCGTGCTCATGTTCATTGCCACGGTATGGTTTTGGATGGGCAGAAACAAATTTGTTCACGTGCGGCCGAGTCCTGGCGGCAAGCTTGGTTTGCTCGACACGCTGAGCTCCGTGTTCCTGTTTATGACCGTGGGCTCGCTGTTTGTTACCGCGACTTACGATTTAACAACGATTGCGGTTGTTTCAGGCTGCTGCTTTGCCGTTGGGATTACTTTCTTTCAAGTGCGCCAGTCCATTAAGGGAGACGACGGCTTTTTGGCTGTGAGTGTCGCCGCGACAAAAGAAGCTGTTTCCAGGCTGTTTTTCTCGCCAGTACCAGTGCCAGCAACGTCATCGATGACCGGGGCACAGGCGCCTTCGGTGCACGGCTCGCGCGCGGTTGCCAGGGTCGGCATTGGCGATGCACTCAAAAACCAATACGGTGAAGAACCAGTTGAAGGCGCGAAAGCCGTCGTGCGCATATTTAGCGTGTTTTTTATGGTGAGCATCTTTTGGGCATTGTTTGATCAGCACGCGAGCTCGTGGATTCGCCAGGCAGAAATGCTCGACCGTACGATTTGGTTGCCAATCATTGGCAACATTGAGGTGCTCGCGTCTCAGGTTCCCGCGCTAAATCCGGTGCTTGTGCTCATACTGATACCGACGCTTGCCTACATTGTTCTGCCGCGCGTTGAGCGTTTGGGAATTAAAGCGACACCTCTACGCAAGATGACTTTTGGCATGGGCGTCGCGAGCTTGGCGTTCGTCACCGTTGCTCTGCTCCAGGCCAATATTGACGCTGGCGCGGCAACTGGTCAAAAATTGCACGTGGCTTGGCAAATCATTCCGTACGCGCTCATGACGCTAGCGGAAGTGCTCGTGTCTATAACCGGCCTTGAGTTCGCTTACACGCAGGCTCCACCGCGCATGAAATCTACGATCATGGGCTTTTGGCTTCTAACGGTGGCTTTGGGTAACGTGCTGGTTGCGCTACTTGCCCGTTTCTCGCATTTGGCCTTGGTCGATTTCTTTTGGTTGTTTGCTGCCCTCATGGCCGGGGCGGCAGTAATATTTGGGCTTAGGGCGAGCATATACGTTGTAAGGGATTACCCGCAGCAGGGCCTCTAGACGATGCGTCCGAGCATTTTCAGGAGCTAACCATTTGTAAATTGGGGGAATTTTCATCGAAAACAGCTGACTGTCTGGAAAATTGGGGTTTTGCCAGGCGGTTGACAAGCCACCAGACACTGTATATTTATTAAATAATTATTTTTTTTAAATGGTTAAATGCAATGTTTATCAAGAATCCTCAAAAATTTATTTTATTTTTTTTGTTATTCGCATGCTTGCCGGCTCTGGCGGCTAACCCGTTTCTAGAAGAATTTGAAAAGAAGCGAGAAGCCATCGTCAAGGCTTGGGAACCCTACATCAAACTTAGGGGAATCTTAGAGGCACGCTACACAGAGGCAAAGGCGCACAATGACCCTTATGCCAACTCTATACTCGAACTTGGCCACAAGAAAGATCATCGTTTTTTCAACGAATTTAAGGCTCCTCTGATCCACCACTATGCATGGGGTATTCCGAATGACGCGGCCATCGCTGCCATCAAACAGTACAGCCCTCTCATTGAAGTGGGCGCAGGCAATGGATACTGGGCCCATTTGCTGAAAAACGCCGGCGCAGATATTGTCGCCTACGACAATGGAACCGACGCTAAGTACCAAGCAATCTCGCCCGTAAAAACATGGTTTAGTGTTCGGGCGGGCGATCAAACATCTGTTCAGCATCACCAAGACCGGACGCTATTTTTGTGTTGGCCGCCCAACATCTCCGCGCCATCATTGAGCTCTGAGGCACTGCGCCTATTTTCTGGCAAATACGTTATTTATGTTGGCGAAGATCGCATGCTCCCGGGCGGTCGGCCAAGCAGAATGGCCGACGCTCGATTCTTCGAGCTTTTGGAGCGGGACTTCGCATTGATTCAGACGGTAGCCATTCCAAACTGGCCAGGCTACCACGACTCCGTAAAAATTTACTGGCGAAAAGCAACGCCAAATTCTAGCAGCGGCTCCAGTTCTAGTAGCTCCAGCTCCAGCTCCAGCTCCAGCTCCAGCGCCCGCTCCAGCTCCAGTTCTAGCTCCAGCTCCTAGCAGAAGTCGCCGGCTATTTCGAAACCAGTGCCAGGTTGGTTGCGCGTGAAACGCGCAGGCGCCGGCCCCCAGTCGAATAACGACTGGTGATCGATTGTTGCAACGACGATCACGAGGCGCGGGGACTGGCTTCCAACATGAAATACGGCTGCATTTTTTTTGAAATGGGTCTGCTTATTGGCCTCGTGTGCGCAGCCACGCCAGCCATCGCGGCGCAAACAGCCACGGCAATCGTCGGTGGTGGCTCCATGTATTGGCCTGTGGAGGCGCGCGTTTCTTCCCAGCGACGCAGTATGATCCGCTCCAATGAGGGGGAAGACCCAGCGGCAGTAGATGGGCGAGCGCTTCACACCGTTTTTCATGGCGGAAGTCTTGCATCGAGCGAGCTGGATGATCTGCAAAAAAAAGTGACCACCCATGACATTTCAACAGAGCCTGGCGCGACGGCGCGTGTGTTGCTTGCCATGCATCGCTTGCGAGAGGAGCCGACGGCGCGTATCACAGAGCTTGAGCCTGTAACTGCCGACTTGCTAAAAGTGCGCGAGGCCTATGATAGGCACCATTCGCTTGGGATGTATGCTCGTCTTTCACTGGCGGTGGCAACAGCCCACAGTAAGGAACATAAGACTCTGATAACGCCAGTCTTAAGTGACCTGGAGGACTACGCGCGTGTTCATCTCGTGGCCGGAAAAAAGAATACCGAGATAGGTGACGCCGTGGCGGCGTGTATTCGTTTGCTGATTGCTCGTGGTTTGATAACCTCGGAAAAGATCCGATCGTTTAAAAGCTGGCAACTTAAAAACGGTGATGGCAAAACCGACGAAGTCGCTCGCGGTCTTTGCGCGATAAAGCCTGGGATTCGCCCAGCTCATGATTAGGAAGCAATAATGCGAAATAGGACACGTCAGTTAGAATCATGCATCCCATTGTTTCTTTGTGTGATGCTGGTCGGCGCAACTGATGTGGCGTTTGCCTCATCATGCGCGTCATGCGAGGCAGACCCAGTTGGACGAACAACCATTGTTGCAAGACCGCCACCGCTGGCCGTCTGTGAACGCTCTCTTCCGGGGGAGGCCCTCGCAAACGAATCTTCACCTCATACTCCGGATGGGTCGCCTTTTGCTCCAAGTGCGCCTCCGCCGTCGCCAGGCACATGCACTCCTGATGATCATCCTAACACTCCCGTTTCTCGGCCGGCGTCATTGGGTTTGCGCCGGCCTGTGCCGTCCTCACATCCTAACACCCCGGTTTCAGGTGGCGCCCCGTTCGGTTCGCAAGAGCCGGGCGTTCCGCCAGGAAGACCGGTTTCACCCGCGTGGGCAAGTCCACCGGCACCGCCTTTTTTTCAACCAAATACGCTTGCGTCACCGGCGCCACGCATCCAAGCATGGCCACCGAGACCACGCGCACCCGTGGCGTACTCGCAGCCCTTGGGCCCTGTGCCCCCCAATTTGAATCGTTTGCGAGAGGCTTTTGTAGTTGAACGAGCGGTTGGGCATACAGTGTCGATTGATGATCAGAAGCTCGAAGAACATTTGAAATCGGTCGATGCATGTGTTGGGGGCGTGAACCGCGGAACAGAACAAGCTATAGACCTCGCTTCATGCAGAACCCTAGGCGCAAGCCTCAATGACTTGCTTGCGCATGCCACTCAGCATAGTCCGGAATACACGCTACTCTATATTGCCATTGCGCGTCTGAAGCTGGTGGGCCTTATTTCAGAGGACGATGTCCCCATGAGGGCGCTCTTTGATAAGCGCGGGCTTGCTCATCCATCGACCGTGCTCCATAGAACTTTGCAACGAGCGTATTGTGAAGTTGTAGGCAGGCTGTCACTTGCGCTCGATGGGCAGGCCTTGAGTTAACATCTTTAAGTTTCGGCGCATGACTACGCGACCGTCGTTAAGCCGCATCATCTCTTCAAAGCCGGCAGCCTTGTATGCGGCCATGGCGGGGTTATTGCTTGCGAGCACGTCGAGATAGATCCATTCCTTGCCGGGGTTTGCTTTGGCAAACGTGTTCAGTGCGAAGTTGATGAACGGAGTTGCCAACTTTCGTCCACGCCATTTGGTTGCAATACAGACGTTGGTCAACGCGGGGCCGCGCACGGAGGGCACCTTTTCTTCGGGTTTGGGCTCGACGACCGGGTAGTTGTCTTCAAAAATATTGAGATAACCAGCGACCGCGCCCTTGGGTGCATCTGGTGAATCCCGGGATGTTTGGAGGACAAAGGTCCAGCCGCCTGGTCCGATGTTGCGCTCGAGTGGGACCGATCCAGGGAAACAGTCGATGTCGACAGCAACGACACTGTCGCGAATCTCGATCGGTAGGGCCGTGAACTTGACTGCGTAGGAGAAGGCATAGCCATCAGGGGCGGGCGTGGTTGTGGCGGCTTGGCCAGCGAGCGTTTTTAGCGGCGCGAGCGGGTCGCTTGGGTTAAGAAACCACAGCGTGCCGGCGCCAATGGCAAGAACGATGGCGAGTGCTGTGACAATGCGGGTGATTGGCGAGCGCTTCATTTTTTAACCATAGCGTTTGAGGAGGCACGCGTACAGCGGCCCTTGATTGTCTTGTTGGTCGGGCAAGGTAATGGCCGCATGACAAACTCCAACGCGACCCTTGCGCTTCGCAAGCAGCCGCTCAACGACCCCTTCGTTCTCTTGCGGGTTGATAGAGCAGGTGCTGTAAAGAATGCAGCCGCCGATCTTGACCACATCGAGTGCTGACGCCAGCATAGCGTATTGCCGCTGCGCGAGTTGCTTTGAGCGAGCGGGAGACCAGTCCGTAAGATGCGCAGGGTTTTGCAGCAAATGGCGCTCAGAAGAGCAGGGCGCGTCGAGCAAGATGGCGTCGTAAGCGTCTTTTTCGTACAGACACCATTTGGTGGCATCATGGCCGGTCACATGGACACGCGAGCGTACGTCTGCCGGGAGATGTTCGTCCAACACCGTTTTGAGCCGAGCGCGGCGAGCGGCCGAGCGTTCATTGGCTGTAAGCGTAGCATGCTCACCCATATGCGCGGCGAGCACGAGGGCTTTTCCGCCAGGTGCGGCACAGAGATCGAGAAGGCGCTGGGGTGTGGCAGGGTTTGCAGACGTTTCGGTGTTCGTCCGCAATGCACCAATCATCAAATCGGCCGCAGCGACCGAAGCCGCGTCAAGAAAATAGGTGCGGGAGCCGCCAAGCTTTAGCTCAACGTGCGAGGCCGGTTGCTTCATCGCGTCGCGCAAAGCAGGCCAGCGTTCACCGTAGAGTGTCGCGTAGTAGGTATCGAATGCTTCGGGGCCGCGCATGAGGATGACAAGGGAATGATGATTAAATGCACATCGCCCGCCTACGGAATTTGGTTGGACTTCCTGCAGACGGGCGGAGTTACGCTAGGAACTATATGTTAGAAAAATCGAGCCCGGACACTGCAAGAACATAATTTCTTATGCTTGCCGGTCGTGACTGGTTGAACGACATCGTTCTAAGTTGTTCTTTCGCGGCTGTGCCCTCTTTAGGAGAATTGACTAACAAGTACTTCACGAGCATCTTAAGAGCGACATCGAAGTCATCGCCGTCGACAGGTGCTACCGTACGCTTTTCCAAAGTCGCTACCATGGATGCAAACTCGGCTTTGCGTGTCAAAACTTCTGCCGCTACAGCCGCATCTATGTCGGCTTTCGACTTGCCCTTAGAGGCCGTTAATGGCGAAGAAAGTTCAGCCGTAATAAATCGGCAGAGTGTGATTTCTGCGCCAGCTTTGACGGCTGCGTCGGTCGACGCAAGCTGGGCAGTCGCAATATCCTTTTTGAAACCGCCTGCTTTGAGAGCATCTGCAAGCTTCTTGCCTTTCAAGCCGGCCATTGGGATTGCTACTGCTTTTTTGGCGCGCTCATCATCGGTACTTGCCATGGCCGCGTCGGTTAATGGCGGAGCTGCGGCATCGCCAAATTGTTTTTCAAATGCTTTAGTTAGCAAGGCGGTAGCTTTTGCTCGTTTTGTGTCTTTGATGTTTGTATTTATAAGAATCGCCGTAAGCAAAGTCACATCGTCGGGAAATGGGATGTCTCCGTATGTCGCTTCGAAATCATCAACGTCAATTTTATCACCGGTTGCCTTCTTAAAGAAATCTGCCAGCCCATCTATGGCGTCGCCGACTAAAGTTTTGTGCTTTTTGTGGCCAGGCTTTTTATTACCCTTGCCCTTGTCTTTGCCAGCTGAATCACTTGCCGAGTCGCTCTTAGCACCAGGTCCGCCGGCGCCCTTGTCATCAGCCATTGCGTTTTTGAACATGTCTGCACCCTGCTTTCTTTTCGCTGGGTCATCGCTATTCAATTTGTCCGTCATTTCTTTCATGTCGAGGTCGACATGGGTCGGGTCATCATGTTCATCGGGGGGCAGCGGGTCCCCTCCGCCACCGCATGCTGATGCAAGGGCGATAAGCGCTGCTAGAAATAATGAGACAATTGACAATAACTTATTCTTCATGGTGGCTCCAATATCCCTCATATGAGTGGAAATGCGGTTAATTCATGGTAGCAGCGGGGCCGGCGTTGTCCAGGGCCAACGGCCACCATTTTCGGCCAGCTTGGCTGATAAGTTAGACCCGAGCGCCCACTTCTGCATGGTAGCTCGAGCGCACCAGAGGCCCAGCCTCAACATGGCTAAAGCCAAGGGCAAGGGCAGTCGCCCTTAACTCTCTAAATTCATTTGGATGTACAAAGCGTTCAACCGGCAAATGCCATGCGCTGGGGCGCAGGTATTGGCCCAGGGTCAATATGTCGACCCCGGCGGTTCGCAGGTCCGTGATGGCTTGGCGCACTTCATGTAGCTCTTCACCCATGCCAAGCATGATGCCGCTCTTGGTTTTGATAGCCAGGCCTTGGGCGTTTGCGAACCGCTTGGCATGAGCCAAGACTTGGAGCGAGCGACCATAGGTCGCTTTAGAGCGCACCTTGGGGGTCAGCCGTTCCACCGTTTCAAGGTTGTGGTTAAAAACATGGGGTTTTGCGTTCAGTACCATCTCGATGGCTGCCTCATTGCCCTCAAAATCCGAGGTCAGCACCTCAAGCGTGAGGTCGGCATTAGCGCTGCGACTTTCGGCCCCGCGCGTCTCGGCCACGCGTTCACGCACGGCGTTAAGGCAGCGCACAAACTGCATTGCACCGCCGTCAGCCAGGTCATCTCTGGCCACCGCCGTGATGACCACATGCCTAAGATCCATGTCCACGACGGCTAAAGCGAGCCTCGCGGGTTCGCCCAAATCAACCGGCAGTGGCTTGGCAGAACTTCTGACATCGCAAAAGCGACAGGCGCGCGTACACTCGTTGCCCAAAATCATGAAAGTAGCGGTTCCACGTTCCCAGCATTCACCAATATTGGGGCACGCGGCTGAGGAGCACACCGTATGCAGCCGCTTCTCGGCAATCAACGCCTTAAGGCGGTGATAGTTTGGGCCGGTTGGGGCCCGCACCCGCAGCCATTCGGGGCGAGGTGAGGCGGCCGCCGATTCGGCGGATGGCCCCTGGAGAATGGGCAACATCAGGGTGCCGTGGTCCAGTTCTCAAGAACGTACTTGAGGTCAGCCATGAACTTGTCGGCTGTCACGCCGTCGATAAGGCGGTGGTCGAAAGACAAGCTGAGCAGACCGCGGTTTCGAATGGCGATAACGTCTGTGCCGCCAAGCTCCATGACCACCGGCTCCTTTTTGATAGCGCCCACACCCAGAATAGCCACCTGCGGCTGATTGATGATGGGCGTGCCGATGATGGCGCCATAGGAGCCTGGGTTCGTGATGGTGAAACTGCCGCCCGACAACTCGTCTGGCTTAATGCGTCGGCCGCGCGTGCGCGTTCCCACATCGTGGATGGCGCGCCCAAGGCCACGTAAGTTCATCTGATCGGCATTCCTGATGACCGGCACCATGAGCCCAGGTTCAGGCTCGTCGATGGCGACGGCAATGCCCAGGTGCACGTCTGAGCGGAAGCGGATTTGGCCTTCTTCGATTTTCGCGTTGATGTAGGGATGTCGCTTTAACACTTGGCATACGGCAGCTGCCAAGAACACAGTGTAGGTGAGCGATACGCCTTCCTCTTGCCTAAAGCGGTCTTTGTATGCATGGCGTATCGTATCGATGGCAGTGTAATCGACCTCAAAGAAAGTCGTGACGTGTGCGCTCGTGCGACGCGACGCCACCATGTTTTCCATGATCACGCGGCGCATGGTGGAAACGGGTTTTATCACCTCGCGTTCGCCCGGCGGAAATTGGATTGTCGGACCACCGGTTGGAGCGGCAGGCGCCTTTGGCATGATTTGCGGTGCGCCGCGTGGAGCGCCGGCCGAGCCTGACGCAGCTGCCGCTGGAGCTGCAGACGGAGCGGGCTTGCTGCCACGCGTTTGAAGGTAATCGAGAATGTCGTTCTTGGTGACACGGCCTTCGCGTCCCGAACCGCCGAGCGACTGAATTTCTTGGTCGCTGACGTTGTTTTCACTCGCAATCTTTCGCACAAGCGGCGAAATGAACGAAGACTGCGACGATGGCGCTGCGTAGGCTTGTGCGGGCGGCGCAGGGGCTTGAGCGGGCGGCGCAGAGGGTGGTGGCGTTTGCTTTGGTGCACTGATGGGTTGTTTTTGTGCCGGCGCGTTTTGCGTGGGCTGCGTGCTTGCATCTGCTGCACCTGCAGCTTCGCCCTTGCCGCCTGCCGCCTTACCCATCTCTTCAGCTTTGCCGACGTAGCCAAGCAAGGTGCCGACGGGGACCGTCTTGCCGGCATCTACATCGATCGATAGCAACACACCGCTGGCGGGCGAAGGAATCTCGGCCTCAACTTTATCGGTGGAAATAAGGAGCACGTTTTCGTCTTTTTCGACGGCGTCACCAGGCTTTTTAAGCCATTTGACGATGGTTCCTTCGGCAATGGATTCGCCGAGTTGTGGCATGACAATCTTTTCGGCCATGGTGCGCGCTCCTCGAAGACTTGAGACGAGATGCACTATTGTGCCTTAGCGCTCACTTTGCAAGTGGATCCTTGCTTCCTAATGCCATCAATTGATCAGCCGTTTTACGACCTGGCGAGCCGACCTTAACCAAAGCGTCGCAATAATTTGCTCGCCCGGATCGTTTTTAACTCTATGCGCAAGGGAAATTCTTTGTTAGCGGCAGGTTTTTTTGTGCGCTATGCAACGGTTTTTGCAATCCTGATTCAGGCTACTTCTTTCTCGCCGACGGTGCATGCTGCAGTCAAGGAGGTGCGTGAAGCCAATTCCGCCGACCTTGCGCTCGGCAGAGCGATTGAAGACAAGCGCATCCAAAGCGAGCTCGCGGCGGTGTGGGCAAAACGGGAGACGGATGACGCGCTTCAACGCCAGAGCTTTGATTTGGTTCTCAAAACCCTTGACGATAATGCGAGCGTTAACGCGATATTTCTGAGTGCATATACCCCACTGGTTGCGGCGGCGAGTCGTGGGCTACGCCTGGTGGTTGATCATCTCATTCGTGAGGGAGCTCTCCTGGATGGGTGACCGAGACCGGAGATACCGCATTGAACATCGCGGCAGGTCATGGTCGTCTCGCGCCCGTCAAGAGCTTGATCCGGGCAGGGGCGAAAGTCGAACTTAGAACAATCATGGGCAGGGCGTCGGGCGATCCAGTGGAAACTTCGGCGCTGCTACAAGCCTGCGTCTTCGGACACTATGACGTGGCGATTGAGCTTGTTCTGGCGGGCGCCGATATCAGGCAAGAAAGCTCAAAAAAACAAAATTGCTTATCGCTTGGAGCAGGCAGGGGACATGCCATGATCGTCAGCCTGGGGCTTGGTCTTCGTCTTCGCGCTTTGGGTCCTGGCGGGTCCGACACCTTTATCGACACACCCAGACTCCCTGTAGACGCTCAAGACATCCACGGCGACACGCCGATCATGCGCGCGATTGCGGGACATCATCTCGGAACTGTCTTCACGTTGATCAATGCCGGCGCAAACGTCTTCGAGCCCAATAAAAAGGGAGCAACCCCTTTGCTCTCAGCGGTCCGCGAAAGCGAGCCCGGAATGGTGGCCCTTCTTACCTCTCGTGGCGCACACAAAATCCCGGGCGCTCTGGAAACAGCCATACGTGAATCACAAGCCCTGCTCACTAAAGCAGAAGCAGCGCTCAAGGAGCTCAGTCTGGCCCACGCTACGCCCAAAGCCGCTCCGCCCGCAGTGACAAAGGGGCCCACGACGAGTGAACTCGAGGCCATAGAGCAGGGGAAAATCAGCAGTCAAAAAGCGATTCTCTTCCACCTGAAAAAAAAGGTGGGTGAAACCGAACGAGAAGCGACGTGTACGGCGTCGCCCGAGCCAAATACGTCGAGTTGCTCCTGATGAAAGGTGCCTGGCGGGTAATTCAGTCTGCGCCGATGGTGTAGGTGAGCTCTTCAAATGCTGCGAGGCGTTTGGCTTCGAGCGCGTTGATTTGAACGATGCTGGTGCGGTGCGCTTCGTAAAAGTCTGTGAACTCAATCACGCCGATCTTTTTTCGCTCGTATTTGCGAATGGTCTCGCGAACCAAATCGCTTAGACCTTTTGTATAATCGGGCCCGATATCTGTGAGCAGCGCATCCGTTCTTTGTGCGTTGTCATAGGCGATCTCTACTTCATTTTCCAGTCTCATTCGCGTGAGATCTCTAAGGCGCATTTGCGCCTGAACCGTTGCATGGGCCACTTGCAAGTAGCCTTGATTGTGGTCGACAAATGGCAAATCAAACGACAGCGTGAGGCCTACGTAATCTTCGGTAAAACTACCGCTCTTGGCGTAATGGGCCCCTAAGGTGAAATCCGGAAGCCAACCCAATTTCTGCAGGGAAACATTGAGCTGCTCTCTTTTAATTCGTGTTTGTGCGATTTGCAGGTCTTGCCTGCTTGCAATGGCTTTTTGAACGGCCTCTTCTTTGGAAAACGAAATGTGCCTGGCATGCAGTGTGCGCTCGTCAAGGATCGGTATCAGTTCGACCATCGAATCACCGAGTGCGCCACCGAGCAGCGTGCGCAAGGTACCTTGCAGTTCACTGATTTGCCGCAAAATATCGAGCCGCTCATTTTCGAACGTAACAAACAGTGTTTTAAAGCGTAGCAGTTCTTTAAGACTTCTGGAGCGGTCAGCACGGAGGTCTTTTGGGAGCGGCACGGCCGCTCTGAGCCGCGCGATCGTGACATCGTAAAACTCGAGCGTTTTTTGGTTGAAATACAGGCTGTAGAAACTTTTGCGCAGCTGAAACTTTAGGCCGCGCAGCGTGTTGTAGAAAGACTCGGTCGCAATCTTGGTGTCTTCGTTGGCCACCTCAGCTGCTTTTTCACGCTTGGCAAAAGTAAGCACCTGCGCAAGCCAGACCTCGGTGTCGTAGCCGGGTGCCGGTGGGTTTTTTTTGCCAAAATTGTACAATGCTCTGCTCAATCGTTACGTTCGGATTGCGCCAAAGGCCTGCCTGTATGGCTGCACCCTTAGTCGCGTCGATATTAAATTTTGCGGCAATGAGGTCGATGTTCTTTTCAAGAAAGATGGTTTCGATTTCAGCCAGTGTTATTGGTCTTTTGTCGGCGGACACAGCAGAGCTCGAAAAGCCAATGAGGCATATCAAACAATAACTGAGGATTCTAGTCGCCAGCATCTAACGTTTCCTGCCGCGTTGACTTTGGGGTTCGTCGCCAGTGTCCTCGAATCTTGCGATCGCTTTTTCAAAAGAGGCACCCTTGCCCAGCACGCGCTTGTAAAGGTCGCCGACTTTTTTGAGCCGCTTTGGTAGTGTTTCAATGTTGAATTCCAAGGGGTCTAAGCCCGCCTTCACCTCTTTCCACGCTAGCGGGGTAGAGACCGGAGCATGAGGCCTTGGTCGCAAAGAGTACGGAGCTGCTATGGTTTGCCCGCGCGCATTTCTTGGCACATCAATGTAGACGCGTTTTTGCCGTTTGGCCGGCATTCTTTCAAGTGAAAATAATTTCGGAAGTTTCGCGAGTGCTAGAGCTGCGATTGACTTAGCCATCTGTTGGGTTTGCGCATACGTGTATTGTCCGGCGAGAGGCACATAAATATGCAGCCCGCGTCCGCCCGATGTTTTGCAAAGGTTCACTAACCCTAGCTCGTCCAAAATCTCATGCACGGCCAGTGCGGCGTCGACCACTGCATCAAACGGAACTTTCTCCGGGTCTAAATCAAAAATCATGTAGTCTGGTTTGTCGATTGAACCGATGCGTGAATGAAAGGGGTTCAGTTCGATGCAGCCGAGATTAGCGACATAGAGCAAAATCTCTTTGTCTTGCACAAGCACGTAGCGGACGCTCTTGTTTGTGTGTTTGACCACGGCAGTCTCGACCCATTTGGGGCCGTCCACGAAGTTTTTTTGAAAGAAACTCATACCGTCGATGCCGTTGGGATGCCTGTTGAGCACCATGGGCCGGTCTTTTAGATAGGGCAAAATTGTGCTTGCGACAGCGTCGTAATAGTCGAGTACGTCACCCTTCGTGAAGCCCTCTTTGGGCCAAAAAACCTTGTCTTCGTTGGTTCTTTCGGTCATTCGCGTACCACCTCTTTAGGTTTTTTGTCGTACACGAGCCCTTCAAAAACTGGGTGACGCATAGAACCGTCTTTGGTCCATTCGGTAAATGAAACCTCACAAATGAGTTTGGGCTTGACGTATGTGACCGGCGTGTTGGCGTCAGGAGTTGTGTCAAAGGGGCACTTGGCCTGCGCGATTTTCTTTAATTCTTTATGCAGAGTGATGAGTGTGCTGTCAGAAAACCCTGTGCCGACATGCCCAGTGTACTTGAGCTTGTTGCCCTTATAGAGGCCGACAAGCAGCGATCCAAAACCAACCCGGCTGCCCCTGGGCGTCGTGAAACCACCAATCACAACCTCCTGCCGCAGATGCGTTTTGAACTTGAGCCAATCGCGGGTTCTAAACATGTGGTAAGTGCTGTCGCCATCTTTGGCCATGACGCCTTCGAGGCGGGCTTTTTTGGCGGTCTTAAAAAAGGCAACGCCCATGTCTTCTATGTGGTCGCTGTATTGAATGCTGCTCCTGCCGAGCGGGGCCAGGAGTGGCTTCAGTAATTGTTTTCGCACACGCAGGGGCTCTTTTCTTAAATCCATGCCGCTTAGGTACAGCAAGTCGAAGACGTAATAGCGAAGGGTGCCCTCATGTTCTTGCTGCCAGTTTTGCATGAACTGAAAGTTGGGCTTGCCGCGTGCATCGAGACAAACAATTTCGCCATCTAAGATCGCGGTCTTAGCGGGAAAGGCTTTGAGGTCGTTCGCAATGTCAGGATAGCGTTGGTTGAACGAAATTTGATTTCGAGAAATAAGGCGAACCACTTTGTTGTGAATAAACGCTATCGCACGGTAGCCATCCCATTTGATTTCGTAGAGCCAGCCCTTCTTGTCGAAGGGCTTGTCCACCAGCGTTGCAAGCATCGGATGGATGGTTTTGGGCATGGCCGCTTTTTTGCCAGCAGGCTTCTTTGAAGCCGTCGATGTTTTTTTAGCCGCGGTGGTTTTTTTTACGCTGGCCGTTTTTTTCTTCTTGGGCTCTTCAGAGCCTTTTTTGCGCATCCAGAGCCAATTGCTTTTTTGACCACTGGCGCGGGCCATTTTTACCAACACATATTCGCCGTTAAGTTCGGTGCCATTCAGCACAAAATCGATGTGCCCCTTCTTTAAGCCGGCCCGCATGGCTTTAAGCGATTCGTCGGTGCTCATGCCTGGAACTTGGTAAGTCCCATGGTCCCAAATGGCGACCGTGCCAGCGCCATAATTGCCTTCGGGGATGCGGCCCTCAAAATCTTTGTATTTATAAGGGTGATCTTCGACCTGAACGGCCAGGCGTTTGTCGCCGAATTTGAGCGGAGGCCCCTTGGGTACTGCCCAGCTTTTGAGTACGCCATCGACTTCAAGCCGCAAGTCAAAATGCAAATGCGATGCTTCGTGTCTATGAATGACAAAAGCCAAGCTCCCATGGCTTTTTCGCGTGTGGGCAGGCGCACGTGGTTTTGGTTCTGGTGTCTTTTTGAAAGAACGTTTGGCCTTGTAACGTGCGAGGGTGGTCATGCTGCTCTTGCCCTCGCGTGCTTCGGTTGAGCCTTACGGCGTTTGGGTTTAGCTTTTTCTTCATCTAAGCTTGCTTTGAGCAGAGCCATGAGGTCGTACACCTTGGCTCCCTTATCCTTCGATGTGCGCCTCTCGCGTTTGGGATGCTCCGGAGCTTCAGCCGCGCCTTTTTGGGCTTTTCGCCTGCGAATCATGGCGTCCAGGTCCTGAATGTAGGTGTCTTTGTATTTTTCCGGATGAAAGCGTTCTGTTGATCGTTCAATGAGCTGCATGGCCATGCCCATCTCGGCCTTCGTAAATTTGCGGGCTTTGGCGGATTCAACATGGGTCGCTTTTTTTATCTGGCTTGCGAAGCGCAGCTGATTTAGCACCAGCATATTGTCATGCGGCTTAATAACGCCGAGGTGGGAATGTCCCCTCAAATTAAACTGTACGACCGCGATTTTCTTTGATTGGCGCAGCGCTTCGAGAAAGAGTGCATAGGCCTTGTGGCTGTTTTGTTCTGCGCCCAGATAATAGGGCTTTAGATAAAGCATCGAATCGATGTCATCTTCGCTCGTGAACGTAATGATATCTATGCTTTTGGATTTTTCGGTTTGAGCTTTTTTGAAATCCGCCTCAGACAACACGACATAGCGCCCGCCCTTTTCGTACCCTTTAACAATGTCAGAGTAGGGCACTTCTTTGTTTTCGGCCGTGCAAAAGCGCGCGTAGCGAATACGTGACAAATCCTTTTTGTGAAGCAGTGTGAACTCGAGCTCATGCTCTTGTGTCGCCGGGAACAGACCGACGGGTATGTTGATGAGCCCGAAACTAATGGAGCCTTTCCAAAGCGTACGTGCTGGCATGCATAAACGCTAACACGGTCGCTGCGGCAATCGCAAAAACGGTGACTTCGCAAACACACTTCTTTTTCGTGCCTAAGGGATTGCTATGCAGGCGCGTTGTTCTTAAGAACCAAAAGTATGGAAACAACATCGGCTTGGCGACATTGCGGCACTTGTAAGAAGGACATCAATTATAGGGCCCCCTATTACGCGTGCGCTGTTTCAACGTGCAAGCACGCGGCATATTGTTCGATGGAGTGTTTCGATGCGCATATCCCCATTTTTCGCCACCGTGATGGATGGGCAGAAAATCGGGTGGCCCCAAGCAAGGAAGAAGCGACCGCGCAGGTGCCAAGTTCGGCACATTCGCAGCATGCGGCTTCAGAGCCGCCCCAAGACACACTCATCGTTGCTTCGAAGCTCAAAGACTACATTGGTGCCAAGTCGGGCGGCATGAATACTTCGGCCACTGTCTTGAAGCGCCTGTCGGACATGGTTCGGCTGGCAAGCGATAAGGCCATTGAGGCCGCCAGGCGCGATGGGCGAAAGACCGTGATGGATCGCGATTACACTTCGTTTTGATGTCCTAATCGATCAAGCCGCGGCACATTTTTTGCGTGCGATAGCCACATGCTCTAACATGATTGCATGGCCCCCAGGATATCGAGAGTTGCAATCGCATTAATGCCAGCGGCAGGCTGGGCGTTCGCTGCGTGCAGCCCAGTGGCCTGGCAAAACGCTCATGAGCCTAACACGATTTACCCAAAGCCATCACCGCGGCCAAATGTGTTAGTGCCGGTGGCAATGCCAGAGCCAGCGAGCGAATTAGGTGACGAATCCGTCGCTCCAGACCCCACGGTGCCTTTGCCGCCTGGCTCGCCGCGCGTTATCGAAATCGATGAGCATTGGCATGACGCTTACTTAGACGGGGAAGAAATTTCGGATGACGAGCAAGGCAACTTCGCCGAAAGAGAGCATCCGGGAGGGACGCGCCCAAAAAACGTATCTACCGTGATACTTAGCGGATCGGGCTCTGCGCTTGGTAAAACAGTTCACACTACCAAGCTGACAATATCGGACGCGTCGGGAACATCATCGGCATCCGGCGCGGGCTCTGGCAACGCAACCAGTGTAGACGACACTTCATCGGTGACCTGTGCATTTACGACCGATTCGAGTACTGTGAACAGCTCAACCACCGGCATTCAAATCGTTACGGGGGCAAGTCCTTCATCAAGCAGCTGCACCAACAAAAATGCGTGCATTCTCTGCACAACGGCCGCAAGTGGCTCGAGCTGCAGCATTGCTTGCAGTGGTACGGTGCCCTCCAACACAGCCACCGGAAATGATTCCTTCAATGTTTATGCGACCTATACGGCCTCCCTTACAACCAACATGGCGTCTACTGGCGGTATGATTCGAGTTGATGGAAAATTGACTAACTGGAGTGAGTTCGCGTTCAATGGGCAGGCCCATAGTCCAACCAATACGACGGTTGCAACGAGTTATGCGGGTTGTAATGGCACCAGTTCTTCGCTGGAAGCTTACAGTGGCTCGGGCACCCTGGGTGATGCGCTCAGCATTGCGAGCAGCACCGCAACTGCATTTACACACGATCCGGCCATTATTGCTGTGGGGAACGGGACCTGTACGCTAAGCTATCAATTCAAAGCGGCGATGCCCCTGACTGGCGCAAACGTCCCTGGAACAGCCGTCAATTTGACGCGCGGCAGCTTCAGTTTTGGCGCCACCATCTGCGATGTGATCAACTCGGCGACATGTGTTGCTCCATTTTAGGGCTTTGGCGGATGCAGCGCTGGTGTTAAAATTCATAGCTCGCAGGTGACTATTGTGTCACAGATTTTTACCGTGAGAGCAACGCTCCCCCGGGACAGATTAATCGATGTTCCTGGCGTATTTGCGCCGGTGAAGGGCATGTTTGCTTTGAATGCATAGGTAAATGTGCAATCGCCGAGATTGGCGCCCGAGCCTGCTGAGGTCACGTCGCCATCTTGCGTAAAGGCCGTGGCGGTCGTGCTTGCTTTACCGAGCGGATCGCTGAAGTTGAAAGATAAGAAATTGGGTGAGCTGCAGCTCGTGAAATTGCTCGAATGGATGGGCGGAGATGCTTGGTTTGTGAAAGCGAATTCCGCCCAGTTCGTGATGGCACCGGTGATCACAACCACGCCCGTTTCAGCGCCCAAGGTGGTGCTTAGAGCGACAGTGTAGGTGACATAAATGTTAAACGAGTCGTTGGCAGTAGCAGTGTTTGATGGAATCGTTCCTGTGCACGCAATGCTGCAGTTCGCCCCGCTTGTTGCCGTTGTGCAAAGGATGCAAGCGTTTTTGTCGGTGCAACTGCTTGAAGATGGGCTTGCGCCAGTTACAATTTGAACGCCCGTGGTGGAGCTGTGGACACTACTCGCATCGGTCGTGAATGCGCAGGTCAAGGTCGAGCTATCAAGTCCGGCGTCGGGAGTTGTTTTTGCGGCAAACGTTTTGCTGTGAGCAACCGCGCCCCCGCCACTGAATGCGAACGAAGTGGTTGGCCTCGCCAAGTTAACGAGAGGGTCCTGATCCGTTAGTGCGCAGCCTGCAGATAGAAAAACGCAGTGGCCTAGCACCGCAGCCTGTTTGACGTTGAGCCGCCCCATACCTGTTTATCTCAACAGAGCTAATCCGTGTCAAATTATCGGCCGTGTCGCTGCGCCCTCGCATAGCTGGCTAAAGCCCTTCTCAAAGGCATGCGCAATCACTTCGCACGCGACCCCAAAACTTGGGGCGCTCCTTCCGATGCGCGCGAACTCACGCTCTAAGCTCGTTACGCCATAAGACGTCAGACCACAGGGGGTAATGCAAGCCGTAAAGCGCTCCAGCGCTGTCGTGATGTTTAGCGCAAAGCCGTGGCGCGTGACGCCGCGAGAAATGCCGACCCCTATGGCAATGAGTTTCTTTTCTTGCTCGGTGTCAGGGTCTTTGATCCAAATGCCTGTGAATCCATGAAGGGTGTGCGCTCCGGTTAAGCCAAGTCTCTGGCAGGCATCCAGCAATGTGCTTTCAAGCGAGCGCACGTAGTCGGCAGCGCCTACGCCTAAGTCTAGCCGAAGCACCGGGTATCCGACCAACTGGCCTTTGCCATGAAAGGTCACGTCTCCGCCGCGGTCGGTTTCGATCACGCGAATGCCCTGCTGCTCAATGAGATCAGCGGGCACGATCAAATGCGCGCGCCCATGTTGTCGGGTCGTGGTTATGACGTCTTCGTGCTCAAGCAATAGCAAGACGGGCCCATCGGCGTCGACATTTGCCATGGCCTCGCGCATGCTGGCCATGCCGACATCGTAGGGGATGTTATATCCAAGAAAGCGGGTGCGCATGTTACTTCAAGAGAAGGTTTTTACTTGAAGCAGCGGTCCTTATAGAACTTGAGCTCATCAATGCTCTCCCGCACATCCTCAAGTGCAGTGTGCTTGCTCGGCTTCTTGTTGATTCTCGCGTCATTGCCATACCACTGCTGGCAGACCACCTTAAACGACGAAACATCGATCTGGCGGTAGTGCAAGTAATGTTCAATGGAGGGCATGTATTTGGACAAGAAGCGGCGGTCCATATAAATCGAGTTGCCCGCCAAGGACCCTTTTTTGAAGGGCACGTGTGTTGAGAGCATTTGAAAGAGTTTGGCCTCCGCTTCTTCAAGCGAAATGCTCGCCTGGCGCACACGATTTAGCAGCCCATTTTTTGTATGCATCTCTTTCACGTACGGGATGATGCTTTGAAGCACTGACTCAGGTTGCCAAACGGTGAGCTCCATGCTCGCTAGCTCCCTGAGCGCTGGATCAGTGATGATCATGGCTGCCTGCAGGATATGGCAGCTGTCCGCATCAAGTCCTGTCATTTCCAGGTCCATCCAGACCCAATGCGTTGTTTGATTCTGATTTTCGTCTTTGCTCATGGCTTTCCTTGTTTTGCTCTCCCTTGTTGTGCGCCAAAACTTCTGTCATGGCAAGGGTCCTATGTCTCGCTCCCTTTTGCCCCAGTGTATAGCCACCCTAGGTCTTGGCCTGGGCTTGTCGTGCAACGCATTGGCAGAAATGGACCTTCACGAATACCTAGGGACCCAGGCCAAAGGCATGGCTGGCAGCTTTCGCGGCGTTGCGAGCAGCAATGATGCGCTACACTACAATCCGGCTGGCCTGTCGACCGTGCGTCGCCTCAACATTGACAGCGAATATTTGTTTGAGTTCGCGCCGCAGACTGGCCACAGGATAGGTGCCAATGCGGTAGATTCGGTCAGTTCGGCGCTTGGTGCAGGAGTGGACTACCATCTTGGCGCTTTTTCTAACGCCGATGGCAAGGAAGTGTTTTCGCATAACGGCCGATTGGCTGCTGCCATGGCGGTTTTACCGCCATGGATCAACTTGGGGCTAACGCTCAAATATCTGCACTTGCCACCGCTAAACGATGAAGAAAAGCTGTTTAGTGGTTTCTCGCTCGATGGCGGGAGTTTGGTTCATTTGCCTTACGGATTGTCTTGGGGCGTCGTGGGGTACAATTTGATTCCCACACATTCTGAGAAAGCGCCCATTAGCTTAGGGATGGGAGCCGCATGGGATGCCGTGCGCGGGCTTGGGCCCGAGAATAGTTATGAGCGTGTTTTGCCGTCTGCACCGTCATGGCTGACCTTAGCGTTTGATTGGCTTTACCGAGACTTGGCTGATACTGCAAAAAAGGACCATCAGTTGTCTGTAGGTGCTGAACTCGTCCTAGCCAAAATGATTCCTGTGCGAGCTGGCTATGCATGGTCTGTGAATGGTCCGGAGAACCATCTGAGTGTGGGCACCGGCTTTGTTTCGCAGACCTTTGCCTGTCAATTTGTGTATGAACATCGCTTTGATTTAGACAAACCCGCCATGTTTGGCTTCGTCCTGCGCGGCTACCTGTAGAAGTAAGCTCCCTCAACAGACTCCTTGACGCCTTACAGCTGAGCTTATGGGGGCTTCAACTATGGATTGCGATGCTTGGCGAGTGCAACAAACAGCGGCAATATCCTTTCCGCGTATAGTCGGTAATCGGGATCCTCACTTCTCGTCATGTTCTGCCCAATGAGCCTTAAGCGGTCAAAGCCGTTAAATGAGCCTCTTATTGGGGCAGAAGCGGCAACAGTCCTCAGCTCGTCGTCTTTTGGGGCGGTGGTTTTCCCGGAAAGAACATCCGCTGCCCTGTGCAAATCGGCGATCAGGTCATCTATTACTTTTGCTTTGGGGTCAATGCGAATCACTTTCAAACCTGGAGTGTCGGCTAGGGTCAGAGCGCGTGTCCTCGGATCCTGCGCCTTGTAACCAGTGCCAAATGAAACGACGGTCACCGGTTCATTCGGGTATTTAATTTTAAGAATCTGCGCGACAATAAAAGTCGGATCATGAAGGGCTGGCACTTGTGTTCCATCTGGGGCCAGGGCTACAGAGCCAGGGTCTTGCAGATCTACAAAATACCGCGTTTGTGTAGCCCCACCCAGCAAAGGAAAAGGCACTGCCTTTTCGCCAAAGATGTCAAGCACTGCTGCGGCGGCTTGCACGGCATCAGACGCCAACACGTTGAGCGGCAGGACGCCATTGGCTTTGTCCAGCGCGTCCCCATTTGCAAGTGTGTGGCCGATTTTAACTTGGTTTGTGCCAAACGCCCCCCCACCAAAAATGTACATGGAGTCGACGTTGGGGTCTGCTATACCGGACGCGATGCGCCGGTAGCTAAACATCCCCAAAGCGATTTTTTCTGTTCCATCGTATCTCGTTATGACCGATGAAAGAGGCAGTGGTTGCCCCGCTGAATCTTTAAAGGTGTCATTGCTGGCGTTTTGAAAGTTCTGCCGCAATTTTTGTTTGGCTTGTGGCGCGTGGGTTTTTTCGGCGATTTCTTTCAAATAGTCATCTTGAAAAATACCAGCCTTCGTTTTTTCATCACCCTTGCCCTTGGTTCTGTAAAAATCTAACGCCTTAGTTGCTGTGGCCGGCACGCCATTGTCGATTGGCAGTGTCAGAAGTGCCGATATGATAGCCCCGGTTGAAATTCCGTAGAAGCCATCAACGTATTTGTACAATGGCTGAGGCTTGTCGCGCGTGTTGCGGGAGGCCGTGTCTTCGAGGTCTTGAAAAAGAACAAGTGGAATGACACCGAACATGGCGCCGCCGTCGACTGAAATGAACACCCGGCCATATGCGTTCAAATCGATGCTGCTTGTATCGACCTCAAAATTCTCTTCTTGGTTTTGTTCGAGTTCGTCCGGTCCAACAGGCAAGCTTAAGCAGCCGGCATTGAGCAGCATTAGTAGGGCTAGAAGTAAGTGTTTCATGGGTTAAAATCCTTCTTGGTATGCCACAACCTCATGCGTTCGATCAAGATCCATGAATCTTGTGATATTGCTCTGGAAGCGCAGCTCAACAATCCCCGTAGGTCCGTTACGGTTCTTGGCGATAATGATCTCCGTGACGCCCACTTTGTCTTGCGGCGTTTTGTCTCTAGAATAATACTCTTCGCGGTATAAAAATGCGATGACGTCAGCGTCTTGCTCAATTGCCCCCGACTCTCTTAGGTCGCTCATCATGGGGCGTTTGTCGTTTCTAGATTCAACGCCGCGGTTTAGCTGCGACAGCGCAATGACAGGAACCTTGAGTTCGCGCGCGATGGTTTTAAGGCCTTTCGAAATTTCGCCAACTTCTGTCGCTTTGTTTTCTGCGTTTTCAGGGCCATTCATTAGCTGCAAATAGTCAACGATGATGATCTTAACACCTTGCTGATGGACAAGACGCCTCGCCTTTGTGCGCATCTCACCGATTGAAAGCGAAGGCGTCTCATCTATGAATAGCGGCGCGTTGCCGATGCGGCCGGCCGCCGCAATGAACTGACCAAGCTCATGGCGCTGGATGGTGCCGCGGCGCAGGTTCGAAAGGTCAACGCGCGCCTCTGCGCCTATCATGCGGTGCACAAGCTGCTCAGCACTCATTTCAAGCGAAAAGAAAGCCACGGGTGTGGTTTGTTGCAGGGCAATGTGCGTTGCAATGTTTAACGTAAGCGCGGTTTTACCCATAGATGGGCGGGCTGCTACCACCACAAGTTCGCCTGGCTGAAAGCCGCAAGTTAAGCGATCAAGATCAGCAAAACCTGAAGGCACACCAACGATACTCATTTGGTTGTTGTACAAAGATTCTAGGCGTTTCATCGCGACCTGCACCAGGCCGTGCAGCGAGAGCATGCCGGCTTGGGCGGAATCGTTGCGAATGGCTAAAATGGTGCGTTCGGCTTCATCAACGAGGTCTTGGACTTTTTTGTCTTGCCTATAGGCCGATTGCACCACAAGGGTCGCCGCCCGGATGAGTTGGCGCAAAGTGGCCTTTTCGATGACAAGCCGGCTGTAAGAGGCAACATGGGCAGATGTGGGCAGCGCAGACTCTAGCTGCGCCAGAAAAGCCGGACCACCAATCTGCTCCAACTTGTGCTGCTTCATGAGCGCTTCAGAGACGGTGACGGTGTTGATGGGATCACCGTCTTCATAGATCTGCGTCATGGCAGCAAATACGTAAGCGTGATGGGGATGGTAAAAGTGCTCGACTTTAAGGCCCTCGAACACCACCGTCTCAAAAGCGTCAGGGCCAACAAATAGACCGCTCAAAACCGCCTTTTCAGCGTCCACAGCAGCAGGAAGCTGGCGGCCGGAGCCGCCCCCGTCGCTTAAAGCAATGTCATTCCCGGGCGCCGCCAAATTATGGATGAGCGAGCCAAGGGGCATTATCGGATGGCCTTGGGGTACGGCTGAGCCCAAGGGTTGTTCAGAGCCATCTGAACCGTGCTTTGAGTTGAAGTCTTCCATGGGTTTGGTTTTAAGGAACAATAAACGATCCCAAAGTCATGGGCCAGTGGAAATCTGAATATTCCTTGCTTGGAGCCATCGGGCAGGTGGCGGACTCAGGTCCAAAGCGGAAATTTTGGGGCTAGGCAATTTCATCTGCTGACATTGCATAACTCATCTGGAGGGCTTGTTCTCATGGAACCAAAAAGCATCGATCGTCGCATTTTAATTATGAGTGACCTTCATTTGGGCGCTGGCACAAATCCGAACACCGGGCAGCTTACACCGGTTGATGAATTTGGACAGACCCAGACAAACCAATGGGTGCGGTTGCTCACAAATGAATGGGCGCGAGCTGCGGGGCCAAGGGCGATTGAACTTGCCAAGGAGTTAAAGCAGCTAAACGTCGGATCGCCGGTTCCCTTGGCTGCGTTACCATCGCTGGTTCAAGACAAAAAGTATGAAATCACGCTGTGCCTGAATGGTGATATTTTTGACGTTTTGCAAACGTGTGAGCCGCATGACAACCGGGAATTCCCGGACGGCCTGAAGGAGGACGGCACGCTTGCAAACACCCCTGCCAACGTCATTGTGCAACTCAATGTCGTTCGCGACGGGCATCCCGAGTTTTTTCGTGGTCTTGCTTCTCATTTATTGCTTGGGCATCGCGTCGATTTGTTGCCAGGAAATCATGACAGGCATTTGCAAAACGATCATGTGTGGCAGGGCTCGGTCGATGTGGACGGCAAGCTTTACCATGGTGTTGTCGGACTAATTAGGAAAGAACTCTATGATTTGGGGGCCAGCGAAGAGCAAGTGCGCGATGCATTGAGCCGTCTTAACCGAAAGCCCTTTGGCATTTACGGCGATGTTTGGGTCGAACACGGAGACTCAAGCGATCCATTCAATCGCAGCCGCAGGCCTTACAGCGAAATGATTTCGCCGACGCCCTTGCATCACGAGATGTCCATGGCCCTTGCCGATTATGGCGTTCGTCGCGGCTTCAATGACTTTGAGCCGTTAGATCCATCGCTCGATAACTATAACCTAGATAGCTGGGATTTTTGGTCTCGCGCGCTGGCCCACCCGTTCAAAACGTTCAAACTCATTGCGGCCTTCGTGTCGGCTTTGTCAGAAGAGGGATACGAGCAGTCACCTGAAGCTGAAACGCAAGCTCGTGTGGCAGACATTCAGGCCATGGTTGCGCATGTGCCCGAGCTTGAGGCAAAACTGATGGCCATGCAAAGCGAAACCAAGCATAGCTATGGTGACCTGTCAGATGCCTACGCACGTAAAACATTTGCGAGCAAACCCAAGCGGGCGCTCAAAGACGCACTGGAAGATCTTGAACGGGCATCGGCTCGGCCCTTTACAGCCTCATTTCCGAAAGGCAGTGGGGTGCTTTCGCGCGTATGGGACGCTTTGACGGGGGCTCTTGATGGCCGCAGTCCCGATGAAAGCACCAAAGACCGCTTTCGCGTGTTGCACAAGCAATTTGGCATTAACACCTTGATTCAAGGGCATACGCATAAAGCCAAAGATGAAGATGAGCGCATGGGTCGCGGACAGAAAGTTCGCTATATCAACACGCATACCTGGATCCAGCGCCTCGGTGACTGGGGCGAAGCGAAGGCGGTCTGGGGAGAAGACAGCCGGGGCGTTGCTGTCGTGGAACTCTCAAAAGGCGGCGATGGAAAAGTTCACAGCACATCGGAGCTGTATCGCATTGCCGACGCGAGCGGTCAGCTTGTCACCGGAGACATTCGCAACGTCTAGAAGCGACCTCATAAGTCATCTGCCGCTTCCGATGATGAGACACCGTGCTAAAACGGCATTGTCGTTGAGATAGGGGCCAGGTTAAACGGCGGATTTATGGTTAGATAAATTCGCCCGAGGATCCGGTCAATTGCGACTCCAATCGCTGTGGATGCAAGACCATCATCCAAGAATTGTTTTGCGCTACTGAGCAGATTCGTTTTGAGCAGCGGTCCGACTTTGGTCAAAAGCGGTTTATATGTTTTAAGAACGCTTCCGATTGGTCCCGTTGCCGAAATAATACTGAACAAATCAAAATTTGCCGCCGAAATCGCGTCCAGCGCGTTTGTGGTCGGGTTTGTGATATCGACCGAGATATCCTCGAGCCCTGTGGCGGCAGTATTAATGTCAAACTCGACTTTCAGTCCTCCTGCTGGCACCGGTACATTGATGCGCAGGAATCCAGGGCTGTTGTTATAGGCCGGCTTAGTTGCGGTTGCCGGGGCTGTCCAGCTATAGGGAATGTCGATCGTAAACGGCTGAGAGATCTTTAGCACCAAATGAAATGTTCCGTTGCACTCTTTCAGCCCTGATAGATCGGGGGTAGCGAAGACCACATCTTTCAAAATGGCGCCCTGTTTTTCACTGCCGATGACGAGTGTGTTTTTTTGCAGCGTGAGTTTCGCAAGTGTTTTATTGGTGCTTGGAATTATGAAGCTAAAGAGCTGCGCATTGGCCTGAGCAATGCCAAGGCCCATGGCTGCCCTCACCGTAGGCGCGGCTAAATCGCATGCCGTCGGGTTTGTACTGTGATCGGGTAAATCTGGCACCATCTTGCCCTCGAGAGGGATTTCGCTTGTCGGTGGTGCGGTTGGCAGAGTGCTCAAATCGAAGGTTCCGAGTGTTGGAAGATGGTCACTAATGTCAAATGGCTTTGGCTTAAGTGTGTCCGGGTCGAGCACCATGGTTTTTCCCATATCGAACACAATGCTTGTCCCTGGGAAGTCTCGATCTAGGATGAACATGAAATCAACGCGATCGTTCGAGACCTTCTCGTTGGGTTCACCAAAGTTGTTCCAATGGGAACCCGTTAACGAACCGACGTTGGTGTGTGTATCACGCACCGGTGCCAGTGTTTTAAGCATGGCGTCGTGTTCTTCGCCGGTATCCGTAATATTGAAATCGCCGACCAGCAGTCTGCCGGCAGTCTTATCAATGATGAAATCCGCCAATGTTTGCCTGATTTCTTGAAGCTGCGTTGTGGCGATTTCTTCGGTGCTTGGTTTGCCGATATCAACGTCGGCAAAATCGGCGCCACCAGTGCCGCCTTGGAGATGGGTGTCGATGAGATAGAAATTACGATTCCCTACGCGCAGCTCAACGATCATGCATCCTTTGCGGGCGAAATCTTCGGGACCGCGGTAGCTGGTGAATGCATGTTGGACCGATCGAGTTATGGGATATTTGCTGAAGATCGCGAGCCCCGACCCCAGGCCAAACCACAAACCACCCGGCTCATTGTCCAATCGGCTAAAAGGGTAGAGGTCGGCCACTTCTTGTTGGAAGCGAAGCCTTAGGTCCGAAGACCACAATTCTTGAAAGGCAAGAACGTCGAACTTTTCATGATTGTCCCTGACGTACTTTATTAAACCGGTCATGCGGTCATCGCCGTATTGCGACAGTGGTAGGAGCTGTGGAAACATCCACAGGTTCAGGCTCATGACGCGCAAAGGACCGGGGCTTTGCTCAGCGTCTTGAGCTGTTGCCAGCACGGCATCGCTCACCGGGCCTCCTTGGCCGCACGAGACAGCAAGCAACGCAGCAAAGGCGCAGGCCCCAGCTACAAGTTTGGAAAAAAAAGTACTTTTAGTCATCGCCTGCCCCCAACTTGACCGTTGAACCCTACACGGAGATTCTAACGATGGAGGCCGAAGAACACAAAAACGCGGGCTCCTAAAATCTAGGAAGCCCGCGTTTTTATTGCCATTTTTAAAAATGGCTCATGATCTGTGCTGGGACGCTTAGAAGCCCATGCCTCCCATACCGCCCATGCCTCCCATTCCACCCATACCGCCGCCCATTCCGGCGCCAGCAGCTGGTCCTTCTTTCTTCTCTTCTGGCTTCTCGGCCACCATGGCTTCGGTGGTCAGGAGCAATGAAGCAACAGAAACGGCGTTCTGCAGCGCTGAGCGGGTGACTTTGGTTGGGTCCATAACGCCCCAAGCAATCATGTCACCATATTCTTCAATCGCAGCATTAAAGCCAAAGTTACCGCTGCCTTCTTTGACCTTGTTCACCACAATGCTGCCTTCATGACCGGCGTTGCCAGCAATCATGCGCAGTGGCTCTTCACAGGCGCGACGCAACAAGTCGACACCAAACTGTTCGTTTGGCACAACTTTGAGGCCGTCGAGTGCCTTGAGTGAACGAATGAGTGCCACACCGCCGCCAGGCACAATGCCTTCTTCGACAGCAGCGCGCGTTGCATGCAGGGCGTCTTCGACGCGTGCTTTCTTCTCTTTCATTTCCACTTCGGTCGCTGCGCCTACGCGAACGACAGCGACGCCGCCTGCCATCTTGGCCAAACGTTCTTGCAGCTTCTCGCGATCGTAGTCTGACGTGGTGTCTTCAATCTGCGAGCGAATCTGCTTGATGCGTGCTTCAATGGCTGCCTTCTCACCCGCGCCATCGACGATGGTGGAGTTGTCTTTGTCAATACGAACGCTCTTTGCGCGACCCAGATCTGCAATGGTAACGCTTTCAAGCTTGCGACCCATGTCTTCGGAGATCATGGTTGCGCCAGTAATGGTCGCAATGTCTTCAAGCATGGCCTTGCGACGGTCGCCAAAGCCCGGGGCTTTGACGGCACAAACGTTCAAGGTACCGCGCAGTTTGTTCACAACCAAGGTGGCCAGCGCTTCGCCTTCAACATCTTCCGCAATTATGAACAATGGTTTGCCGCTCTTTGCAACTTGCTCGAGCATGGGCAGCATGTCTTTGAGGTTCGAGATCTTCTTCTCGTATACCAAGATGTAGGGGCTGTCTTGCACGGCTTCCATGCGCTCCGTGTTGGTCACGAAGTATGGTGAGAGGTAGCCGCGGTCAAACTGCATGCCTTCAACAACTTCGAGGGTTGTCTCAAGGCTCTTGGCTTCTTCAACCGTAATAACGCCTTCTTTGCCGACCTTTTCCATGGCCGATGCAATAATTTCGCCAATGGTCGTGTCGCCGTTAGCGGAGATGGTTCCGACTTGAGCAATTTCTTTGTGGTCTTTGATAGGCTTCGAAAGGTTTTTGAGTTCCTTCACCATGGCAGCAGCTGCCTTGTCGAGCCCGCGCTTGATTTCCATGGGATTATGGCCAGCTGCCACGTACCTGGAGCCTTCATTGAAGATGGCCTGAGCAAGCACGGTTGCAGTGGTGGTGCCGTCGCCAGCGTTGTCGGAAGTGCGCGAGGCCACTTCTTTCACCATCTGGGCGCCCATGTTTTCGAACTTGCAAGCAAGCTCGATTTCTTTGGCTACGGTCACGCCGTCTTTGCTGACTGTGGGTGAGCCCCAGCTCTTTTCGATGATCACGTTGCGTCCCTTAGGACCCAGCGTGACCTTCACAGCATTGGCGAGCGCATTCACGCCGCGGAGCAGCTTGTTTCGAGCGTTTGTATCAAACAGAATTTCTTTTGCGGCCATTGTTTTTCCTTTTTTGTTTTTCTTTTATTTTTTAAAATTCTTTTGCGTAAAGCTCTTACTTCTCAATCACACCGAGCAAGTCATCTTCGCGAAGAAGCAAATAGCTTTCGCCCTCGATCTTGACTTCGGTCTCAGCGTACTTGGCAAACAACACGCGGTCGCCGACTTTGACTGAAATGGGTCTTAGCTCGCCTTTGTCATTGAAGCGGCCCTTGCCGGCGGCCACAATTTCACCTTCCAAAGGTTTTTCTTTGGCCGAATCGGGAATATAAAGCCCGCCTTTTGTCTTCTCTTCGCTGTCAATGCGTTTTACCAACACGCGGTCATAAAGGGGTCTAAGTTTCATACATTTCCTCCTAAACTGATTGGTCAGACAAAAAGGTGTCTTGCCAGTGCTCTGCAGAGTAGCCTTCCTTAAGTCTGGGTCAAGGCCACTGGTGCATGAAATTTCAAATGAGATGCGGGGTCCCATTTGTTAAGATGACGTATGCGGAGGCGAAGCATGTTGGTAACAGGCCAAAGCCTTGAAGAATATTTCAAAAATGCTCTAGCCGGAGCCTTCAGGCGTACTGCCGTCCAGGTCACTGTAAACGCCGAAGCCTACCTGGTGGCATTGCTTAGCGAGTATGCGAGATCTGAAAATGTCTTTGCTGGATTAGCTCATGGCGAAAAGCCCGCATTGGTGCTGCTATGGCACAGGGCACAGGAGGCCAGCCCAAGCGAGAGCCTGCGTATTTTGAAGCACTTGGGCGATACATCGTTATATACGCTCGGCTTTTTTAGAGAAGCCAAGAACACGCAGTTCTTGGGCGCTGACTACTACGCGAGCTGGGGGGAGACGGCATACGGTTCTGTGGCGTCCATGGTACGGGCCCAGGCCGCTATGAATGCCGCCCTTTATACAGAGCTGGCTGAGCGTTTTTTGGACTTGGCTCAGGTGCTCTATTGTATTAGCCAAGAGGCTGTGTCTAACGCGGGGGACCCCGTGCAGCTGTTGGAGTTGGTTGAGCTTTATAAGCGAACCAAGGACCCGAAAATATTGGAGCAGCTAACCCATCTTGGGATGGCCATTGCCGTCAATGATGATGTGACTTGAGGCCCATGAGATGCTCTTAATTTCCCCAAACACAGATGGCGGGCTTTTAGCTGCCTAGGGCTGTGAGGATTTTGCCTTGGCAAAATCGGGAGAGGGCAGTATTCCCTTGGCTGAAGGCAGCCCGCTCGTGCAGCGCGTGCTCAATATGTAAAAGGGAGCTACGGCTATGAAGACTACATTGAAATCAAAAAATTTGCGTTGGACAAGCCTGTTGGGCGCCATGCTCGCATGGGGATGTGCCACGGGTAACTCCCCGGGGCAACCAACTGCTTCGTCGGCTAGTGCGGGATCCAGCTCGACCAGTGCTTCAACCGGCACCCCGACAACCTATGTAGCGCCTACGAGCTGTGCTGAGATTACGGACGCCACATGGGCGCTGGCCAAAGGCGACGCAAATGCCTCCCCTAAGATCAAGGCTGACGATTACAGTCTAGAGCAATTCTGCAATTCTGGTGGCACGCTAGATGGCGCCCCGGCAAACGTGGGCGGCTTTGACTGTCAATTTGAAAACAAGGTAACCCTGGGAAGATGCTTTACAGCAGGCGAGGTGGGCACCGCGGATTTTAAGAAAAAGATTGGGTGCAAAGATGCCGCAAAAGGCGCATGCCCAACGGACAAGGATTGGCTTGCGGTCGGTGATGGCGCCAACAAAAAAACCTGCCGCCCTACAGGCCGCACGACTGCGCCATTTTGCGGAGATGCGCCGTTGGCAGATGACACCGGCAAGAAATGCTACCCAGGCAATAAGGCCGCTGAGGCCCAGGTGGAATTTTGCGGTCTCTACACACTGAAGGCCGTGTCGCCGAACCCCGATTTAAATGAAATCACAGATTGTGCCAGCGTCTACGGTAAGTTGCCACAGGTTCTTTGCATGAATGTGGCTGACGGCCAACGGTGTGCTGCTGCGAAGATCGATCAGACCAAAAGTACTAGCGCCACCGGCATTTTCTGCGGTTCGAAAGCGGCGACCAAAGAATGGGTGCAAACAGACAAAACCCACTTCGAGCTTGAGCTCGGCTGGCCGGCGGATGGCGGTAAGTGTAATCAGATAACTTGGCAAGCTCCGACCGGTTATACCGTGAATGGTACTATCAAAGACATGTGTGAATTTAAAACGCTATAGATACCAAATCAGACCCCTAGCGCTGAAATCTGGCATGTGGGAATACTTGAAGATGCATGAATACAAAGCTATTTTCTTTGATTTAGATGAAACACTGCTCGATTTCAAAGCCAGTCAGCGCGCAGCTCTCATGCGCACCCACGCCGTCTTTATGCGCGATACGCACGGTGCGCCGTCATTTGACGCGCTTTTGGCGAATTTTAGCCAGATTAACGGCGCGCTCTGGCGCCGCGTTGAGGCAGGGGAGATTGGCCCGGCAGACGTGAAGCATGAGCGTTTCGAAACACTCGCTCAAACGCTGAAGCTTGATGCAAGCCCTTCGCAATGCCGAGAGATGGCGGATTTCTACGAAGCGTCTCTTGCGCTTTCCGCGGTTTGTCTTCCGAAGGCGAGAGAGACCTTGGAACGTCTCAAGGAAACGCATCGCCTTGGCATTATAACCAATGGCCTAAGCGCGGTCCAACACAGTCGCATTCAGCTGGCGGGATTCAAGCATTTGGTCGAGTCGGTTTTTGTGTCCGAAGAAATGGGCGTCGCAAAGCCACACAAAGCGGTTTTCGATACGGCCTTGGGGCATTTTGGCGTCTTGCCAAGCGAGTGCCTCATGGTCGGCGACAGCTTAACGAGCGATTATCAAGGCGCCCTAAACGCTGGCATGGATTTCTGCTGGATTAATCCCGAGGGCCGTACGATCATAAATGGTATGCCAGAGCCCAAGTGGGTGCTTCCGAACATTGCATGCTGGCCCTTTGTGGAAGCGGTCTAGCAAACTCATCTGCGTTGTTGCCTGCGTCATGCTGCTCGGTCATTTACCTTCAGTAAACTCCCTTGCATCACTCCTTGGCGCCTAGCAGCAGAGCTTGCTAGACCGCTTCCAAGGTGTTGATGCCCGAAGATGAAACTAGAGCGTTGATACACCGCCTTCGCTTTCATCCTCGAGTTCATAATATTCTTCTGCTTCGCCTTCAGCCGCATCTTCAATGTCGGCTTCGGCCTCAGCAGCATCAGCTTCTTCTTCTATGCTTTCAACTGGGGCTATTGCGGACTCAGGCGCAGGTTTGGCATCGGTTTTAACTTCAGCCTCTTTTGAAGTGGCGGTCGCAGTGGCCTCTGCAGCCGAAGCGGTTTCATCAGCCGCGGTAGCTGTAGCCGCTGCGGCCGGCGCTGCTTCCGTAGCCGCTGCCGCAGGCGCTGCTGCGAGAGGTGCTGCTGCCACGGGCGCTGCTGCCACGGGTGCTGCGTCCTTGGTCGCACTGTCGCTCTTCGCACTTACTTCGGCTTCGGCGCCCTCTTCGGTGTTCACAGCTTCTTCGGTTGCTGCCGCTTCTTCGGCTTCGACACCTTCGATGTTTTCATCCTCATCTTCACTTGCTGCGGCTGTCTCGGTTGCGTCAGCCGTGGTCAGAGCGGGAACCGCATCAGATAGCTCTGCTCCTTCGTCACCTTCGCGTTCATCGCTTTCAATTTCACCTTCTAGTTGGTCGTCTCCAAGGAGGTCGAAATCGGAGCTCTCGATGCCTTCAATGTCACTCCCGGCATCCGACTCTTCATCTTCTTTGGCCTTGCTCTTCTTGCTGGGCTTGGCTTTTTTCTTGTCTGTGTCGGAGCCGAAGTTCTTGTTGAAATCTTCCTTCAGGCCTTTGACATAGGTGTTGCGCAGCCCGGCGTTAAACAAAAGGCCGAACTTTTCAGGGAACTCGCTGGTGTACGCATCGACAAACACTTCAACCAGGCCGATTGTCCCCCAAAATTTGCCCTTCAGACCTTCAATCTCGCCACGCAGTTTTCCTGCGTTTGAAGACTCGGGGTCTTCTTCCAGCACATCCTTCTTTTCATGAATGGCTTCTAAGTAGACGCGGGCTCTAGTCGCTAAGCCCTTTCCAACGAACGCATCTATGTCTTTGTCTGCCGTCCCAAAACCCAAGTCCTGAATGTTTGAGAGCGTGACCTTGTGTTTCTTGGCACTTCGGTCAACAGACACGTTGTCTTCTATAGCGTTACCATGAATGAGGGTTTGCAGCTTGTTCAGCGCAGTGATCTCTTCTTCATCATCCAGGTTTTTTGCGAAGGCGACGTGCAACGAACCAAAGGCCTTACCAGCATATTTGGTGTCGGTTTTTACCTTGTCGCTTTCTAGGTCACCGTCGTTTAGCAACAACGATGCGCGAATACCGGCTGGCGCAAAATAGAGCAAAAAGACGGATTCTGCAAACAAACCGGTCTTGTAAGCTAGGGCGACTTTGAGTTCAGCAAGCTGGGGCAAGTCGTTAAAGAGTTTTTCTTTGTCTGCCCATTTCACTTTTGCCAACTTGTCATTGACCGCCTGCAGTTTTTTTGCGATTTCTTTGCTGTTTGCGCTTCGCTCAATCTCATATTTGGGCCGCGCTATACCGTCATCTCCGACAACCTCTACGATCCAGCGCTCGGCGATGGGTTGGCCCTTGACTGCCCGGCTCTCAATTTTTCTAAACTTTAGGACGCCTTCTTTGGGATCGCCCCCATCAGTGAACAAATCTGGTTCAAGGTGCCCGCCTTTCCTTAACCAATAGGATATGGCTGCTTCGGTTAGGCGTCCTTCTTGGTCCAGAAGTCCGCGAAATTCTTTGACTTGATCGGGTTTGCCACCAAATTTATCAAATTCGCCGCGGGCGTGGCCTAGGGCTACGCTCGATGAAAGAAGTAGCACGGACATTAATAATGAAATGTTGATTGCGCGCATCTATTTGCTCCCCAAAAAGGCTCATTGCAAGTGGCGTAGCCGCCCATCGGCGTTTTTTTTGCCTGTGAGCGAAGGTAGCAATGCTCCCCCTAGGGTTGCAGGACAAAAAAGTGCTTCCCTACCTTGGTCTGGATTTTGGATGGGTTGCCTATTTTAATAATTGTCAGGTAGGCTCTGCGAATAGATGGTTGTCAGCAGCGGAAGTTTTGGTATAAGAAACAACGTTCTTTTATTTTGGATCGCCTGTGTGATCAGGCCCATCAGTTTAGGGAAGCGATATGGATAACGCGACAGCGCTCATGCGCGAATACGAGACAATTTACGTCCTCAACCCCGCCATTGCTGACGGATCCGCCAAAGACTTCATGATCAAAATGAAGGATGTTGTGGCACGTCAGGGTGGTAAAAACATCAAGGTGGAATGCCTTGGGCGCCGCAAGTTGGCATGGGAGCGCACCAAGCAGAATCGTGGTCTTTATGTGCTCCATACCTATTTGGGGCAGCCGGGCATTGTTGAAGAGTATGAACGTACTCTTGCCATTGATGACAATGTCATGCTCAGGCAGAGCGTGGTGCGTGGACTTGAGGTAGACCCAAGCCAGCGCGCAGAAGAAGCAGATCGTTTCGATGCCCCAGTGGTGCGTGAGCGCCGCGAACATGGCCGCCGTGACGAATTTGGTCAGTACGATGAAGGTGGCTTTGATTTCATGGGCGATGAACATGCCGATGAAGAAAAAGAAGAGTTTTAACAGCGGCTTAGAGCTATTGCGTTTGGAGAATATATGGCAATGAACGTAAACGTCATTTTGACACGAGACGTTTTGAACTTGGGCCGCGTTGGCGATTTAGTTAAGGTGCGCCCTGGCTATGCCCGTAACTGGTTGTACCCCAAGCGCCTCGCGCTGCCGGTATCCACTGGCCGCGTCACCCAGTTTGAACACCAAAAGCGTTTGGTTGAACACCAGCGCCAGAAGCTTAAGGTGGCATCTGAGGGCCTTAAGACCCGTTTGGCAACTGTTCAGATCACTGTGACTGCGAAAGCCGGCGAACAAGGTAAGTTGTTCGGTTCAGTGGGTACACGTGACATTGAAGCCGCGCTTAAGGCCGCTGGTTACACCATCGGTCACCGCGACATCAAGCTTGAGGCCCCCATCAAGACGGTTGGTTTGCACCAAGTTGAAGCTCGCCTGGAAGGCGATGTGAAAGCGCTTCTAAACGTTGTGGTCGTGCCCGAGGCAGTGCCTGAAGTGAAGGCCGCAGCCGAAGAAGGCGAAGGCGCAGAAGGTGCTACCGAAGAAGCTGGTGAGGCCCCTGAAGGCGAAGGCAGCGACAACGAATAGACGTTGTTGTTCTGATACAATTTGAAAAGGCACCTCTGGGGTGCCTTTTTTTGTCACGTGTGCCTGCGCCTGTTGGTGCTGTCACTCCAACTCGTCGGTGATGTAAAAAACGCCTGCTTGCAGCAGCGAAACGAGCAGCGATTCATAATCTGGTAAAAATGGCGCCAGGCCTGCCGGATTGATGCGAAACGCTCCGGCAAGAACAGCCACAAAGTTCTTGGCGTTTTTAGACAAAAGAAATTCCTCACCGTTCACAAACAACAACACGCCATCTTTTGCATCAATAAACGCAATGCGGGCGTCTTCGCTGCGCATGAGATAAAGCGGTTTCTTGGCGGTGCGAGACCCTTGTTTTACATATCGCCCAAAAAGCGCCCTGGCTTCCTTGTTCGAAAGCGCTTCATACCCTGGCTCTTTGCCAGTCTTTGGGCTGGTGACCATTTTGCCAAACCAATGCTGCACCTCGTTCGGGTTTGGCTGGTTAGACAAAAGCCAATCGACCACGTATTTAATGGCTTCTGGCCGAATCTCTGCGGGATGACTTTGAAGCTTCAACCAGGGATCTGTCAGGCGGTCTTGTTCGCCGAGATTGGCCAACAGCTGTTCCATGTGTGTTGCCAACAGGTCCGCGCAAGACGGCGAACGAAAACCGATCGAATAGGTCATGCCATCGCCAAGCGACACGCCCCAGTGTGCAAAACGCGGGGGCACATACAAGATATCGCCCACATGCAGCTCAAAACTCTGATCCGCTTTAAATGACCTAAGCACCCTCAGGGGGCACCCTTCAATCAATATTTCCTCAGCCATAGGGGCGCCTCCCACCTGCCATCGCCGCATCCCTAAACCTTGCAGGAGGAACACATCGTAGTTATCGACATGGGGGCCAACGCTTCCTTGATCGCTCGCATAGCTGATCATAACGTCATCGATGCGCCAGTCTGGTATGAAGCGAAAACGCTCCCGCAAAGCGGCCACTTGCGGCAAAAAGTGATCAACTGCTTGCACAAGTAGGGTCCAATGTGTTTTTGGCAGCGCCTTGAAATCTTTGGCTGTAAACGGGCCCGTCTTGAGTTGCCAGCGCTGCGCCTTGTTTTTGGCGGTGACCTTTTCTGTCACCAACCGTGACTCGACTTCACTCTCAAGTGCAAGGCCTGCCAGTTCATTGGGCTGAACCAGCGTCTTAAAATTCGGAAGCGCGTTGCGTATCAGTAGCGGCTTTTTTTGCCAGTAGTCACGCAAGAATGCCTGTGGGTCCATGCCGCCCAATATTTGGCGAAAGCCATCATAAGAGTCGGTCGTAACTTTGCTCTGCCTGTTCATGCCAATGCTTCCCTTTCAAGACTTACACTTGGTAGCCCAATTTTCCGGCATTTCCACGGGAAAAATGGCTACTCCGATCAAAGAAGCAAACAGAGAAAAACTGCGCCCGACCCGGCGATTACGACGTTGACTAGATGCGATGGATCTTAGGCGCGGGCCGGCACGACAGGTAGGACTCGATAGCCCTGTCGCGAATCCCGTCGCGCCGCCATCGTTGGCACCACCTCGATCCCGCCTCGCCGACGCTGCTCGGCGATGCCTTGGCCGTAAAAGCGGCTTCATAAGTCAGCCGCTGGTGAAGGGCTACGTGCTAAAGCTTGGAGCGGGGAGCTTCGCCCGCTGCCTTGGGAGTGGGTGTGGCAGCTGGCATTGGAAATCGATGCGATGCGTGTGCCACTCTGAAGCCTGTTCCGGGGGAGCCTGCCTTTCGCCCCATGATAACGCTGTGCACGGTGATCTCCTTTTGGCCAGATACCATGTAATTGAATATGGCAGTTTCGTCGCCGACCTGAAGCGGATTCAAATATTTCACCGAAATATCAACCGGTCCAGCCGTTTGAGCGAATGCTCCGGGAGGAAGAATCGCGCGCATTTGGTCCGAGTGGATTTTTGAAGCCCGCTGTGTCATGAGCCATAGAATCCAGCCACCATGCGCTGTACCGTTGGAGTTCGTGGGGGTATGCTCGTTTTTTTCAAAATAGTTAATCCCATTGTCTCGCTCAGCAGATGCAAATAGGTCCGATGCGAGGTTCATATGCGCTCTGCTGAGAACGGGCCTTAGCTCCGCCACGCTTTGTGGGTCCCGGTCGTCGGCCGCGACGCGCATGCTGTGGAGGCCACCGGTTCCTGTCTTGCTCTTGGCTTCTTTGTCCTCGTAGAGCGATTTTCCGGAGGCAGAGAATGTGAAATTGCCATAGGCGATGAGCTTCTCGCTTTCGTCACTGCCGACACCGTACACCTGGACCTGAACGAGCAAATGGGGACGATCCCACTCAAGAACTTCGCTGACGCAGCGAATTTCCGCAAACCGAGTGGTTGTTGGCTGCATAGAAAAGAAATTGACGACAGCAGTGACAGACTTTTCGTTCGTAAATCGCTCTGCAATTTTATGCCCAAAGGTATCTGCATGCCAATAGGCGTTGAGGTACGGCAGCGTCGACAATGTCGAGTTTTCATAGTAACGCGTTCCAATCGAGATCCGCCCTTCGCTAGGAAATAGAATCGGCTCGGCAAGTGCCGCGGCACTAAATGAAAGAGCAACAACAAACATGCAAATAAGACTTGAGACGCTGATCACTGCGTTTTTCATATGGACTCCTGAATCAATTCAAGACCTGCTCGCCCCACCGCTATGCGTGAACGAGCGGGAGCTTGCGCAGGGCATAGAGCGCGTTGATAAGGTGCTCGCTTCAGTGAACGGGATGTTCAAACAGCCTTCGTAGCGCTGTCTAGACGCCTGACTCCTCCCCTGCGAGAGCTGCCAGCACTGAAACATCTTCAAGCGTGCTGGTATCTCCGCTCACGCTGCCTTTTTCTGCAAGCTCGCGCAGCAGGCGGCGCATGATCTTGCCTGATCTGGTTTTAG
>Ga0207146_10015_pt1 | contig 47877 bp, 44 predicted proteins | sample Alteio_BWMinHeat_36_FD_153539 | JGI IMG/M metagenome (GOLD analysis project Ga0207146, IMG submission 153539) | Enriched cells from forest soil in Barre Woods Harvard Forest LTER site, Petersham, Massachusetts, United States -... | ecosystem: Environmental > Terrestrial > Soil > Temperate forest >...
CTTGGCCTGCCAGCGCGAACAATGAAAAAACGAAAAGAATTGAGCCGATTAACGCACGAAAAGTACAAATCATTTTAAAAATCTCTCAAATAAAAAATGGATGGATTGAATCATTTAAGGCTGTAAAACACTTTTCGACGATTTACCAGGGGGAGCATAGGCCGGCAGGCCCTCACGCTTCATATGCATTAGGCTCGATTGACCAGCGGCGCTTGGAGCGCTAAAAGCTTGGTTCATGGGCCAAGAAAACAGCGAAAAAAACCATATCGTAGCCATCTCAGAAAATAGACGCGCTCGCTTTGATTATGAAATTTTAGAAACCCTCGAATGCGGTCTTGTGCTCCAAGGCACCGAAGTCAAATCTCTCCGAGACAAACACGTATCTTTTTCAGATGCTTACGCGATCGTGAAGAACGGAGAAGTTTTTTTGCTTGGCTTAAATATCGAGCCGTACAAAAACACCGCCTATTTTGGGCACACTCCCGACCGCACACGAAAACTGCTGTTAAACGCGCGCGAAATTAAAAAGGTTGCGAAAGCCTTAGACATCAAAGGGCAGACTCTGGTACCGCTCAAGCTCTATTTCAAAAACGGCAAAGCCAAGGTCTTGATTGGCATCGCCAAGGGCAAGACTAGCGTCGACAAGCGCCACACAATCAAGAAACGCGACACGGACCGGCAAATCGCCCGCGTCATGCGCCGAGGGTGAGTCTCAGCCCGAATGGACCAAAATGGTTTTTTTTGGCATTAGCTAAGCTCCGCTGCCATAATAGTTGAAGTCACCACAACAGCGGGGGGATTTTGTGCTGAAATTAGCAATGCAGACTACATCGTTTTTTTTATGTTGTTTTTTGACGGGATGCGGCGGAGGGACATCTGCGCAACCCACCAATGCTCCGAAGCTTAGCGCGAACAACACCGGAGCTTTTTGCGAAAACCATTGCGGCTACCAACGGTCAGATTGCGAGGCACGTTTCAGCAACTTAACTGATTGCGGACAATACTATAATGACTGTGTCAACCAGTGTAATCAGAACTTCGACTGTGAAGACAAGTGCGGGAAAGAAGCGAACGCCGCTTGCCCGCCCGACCCTCGCTGCGCAAACGTTCCTGGTTGCCCGCCCGACCTTGCTTGTTGGGAAACAGCCCGCCGCGCCTGTCTGGGACCCTGCTTGTACGGTGCTCCATAGCCTCATTTTGATCGGCCTTCCAATACCAAGCCCGTTACTTCCGTCGTGCCAAGCAACTCAATCACGGCGGGCTCCACCAACGCCGTGTTTGGCTTTGGGCCCGCCCAGAAGCTTGACTGCGCGGCCCTAAAGGTCGCTTTGGGAGAGAAGGCATTTTCCACCGCCGCCCAGATGGCCGTTTGTTTTTGACCTTGCTGCTTCTTGCCTTCGTCCAAAGGTGACAGAGTCCAGGGTAGAACGTGCTGCAACATCGTTATGTCACTTGTATTGGCCTCAAGATAGGGCCCACCATCAAAGGGGTCTATCTTCCCTTGATCTTTAAACCCCAATGACACCAAGAGTTTGTACGCCGCTTTAGCGCCTGGCGCCACCGCACCTATGGCTTCTCTAGCGCTCTGGGAAAGAAGCCCAATATAGAAAGGACCGCGAGGCAAAAGCGTCTTAACAAACTCCTTGTCCTTGCGGGTCAGCGCATCGGCCTCATGGTAACTAAGCGGAATAAAACGACCGGCTATGCTCTCCCAAAACACGTTTCTCTCGTCTGGCCCCATGGGTGGCAACATTTCAGCAATTAATCTGTCGCTAAACAGCTGTTTAAACATTGCAATAAGCATAAAACGAACATAACTCAGCTGGCGGCCAAGCTTTTCTGGAACATGCCGATATCCTTCGTTCAAAACCAAACCGCCGAGCTCCGTAGGACCATGATGCTCGAAGCCCAGCCGAAGTGCTTCATGTGAGCAAAAGGTATCGATTGAAGCCGAATAGTATTCTTCGGTGAAGCGCTCCATAAAAATGTGAGGATTGGTTTTGCTGCCGTGCTGAGCAATCACTTGGCTGGTGCCAATTAGAGCGCCCTTCTCAAGGTCTTCCAACACAAAAACATATGACCGTTCAAGGGGATGCTCAATGCTCCCATCAAAGGATCCTTGAGAGCGCTCCAATAGAACCTTGAGCCGTTCTCTTTGGGAGGGCAGGTTATACATGCCGGGAACGTTAGCCAGCGCGTCAAGCCCAACAATGTCCTCTGTAGTTGCGCTTCTAATCAGATATTGCTGAACCACGCCCCCCCCTTTTCATTGAATGGCACTTGGCTAAAACCGCCTACTACTCTAAAAACATACCAGATCCACCGTGGGGTCCGCTTGGCCCCCAAGGATTTCAAGGAAGAGCAATGGAAACAACACTGTCGATCAACCACTATTATCAGCGCCGTAATGAAGCGATTCCAGCACCGCGCGCGCTACTCGAATTAATCGAAACGCTTCCCGCTCGTGAAGGCATTTTGCTTTGTCTTTCCAAAGATGACGATGCCCCACTCTTTACGCGTTACCTTCAGCGTTTTGGTCTTAGCGTGGGACAGGGTACCAGTGAACCTTGCGATATTATTTTGGTTGATTTGCAAGCAGAGCCCGCAGCCGCCGATCACGCAAAAGCGCTTGTATTTTGTGGGTGCCCCGACTCTTCGCAAAGTTACGCAAAGGCGCTCAGATTTTTGCCAGCCAATGGTCAACCCGCAACTGTGGCGACCCTTTTGCCCGCAAAAGATATCTCGGTTTTTAACACCTTGTTAAAGGAAAACGGACTTGATGCGATGGAGATGCCCGCGGCCGACGAGAACACCGTTTTAACGCGTTTAACAGAGCGTCTCACTTCGAAGCTATTGAAAGATGCTTCTGCCGTTGAGTATTCGCAGTACGTGGACATCGGTCAGCGAATTGCATCTTCAAAGGATGCTGCTCAAATTTTGGCCTTTCTCATTCGCAACCACTTAAGCCAGAGCGCGCCGGCCATTGCACGGCCATTGGAACCGAGGAGAGAACGGCGAGATCGGGATGGAGATCGGCCCAGGGATAGGCGTAATGGAGAAAGGCGACCTGCCGCTAGAGAGCACCGGGAATCCAGAGAGCCCCGTGAAGGAAGGGAAATTAAGGAGGCAGCGCGGGAGCGCGATAATGGCGATGCGCGCCGAGAACGCCCAGCGCCAGAAAATCCTCCTGAGCATCGCAGCGAAGAGCAAGCGCAGTCTTTATATATTAACCTTGGACGAGACGACGGTTTTAACTCCGTCCAAGACCTCATCGATTACTTGAGCGGTCAGTCAAAGGTTGACATTGGGCATTTCACGATGGTCGGGCAAGTGCGCGATCATAGCTCGCATATTGAGGTCGACAGCGAAGTGAGCCCGCAGATTATTGAAACTTTTCATGGCAAGCCCAAGAGCACCGGCAAGAAAATGCTTTCGGCGGATGGTCATGAGAGCTTTCCGGCTTTTGTCTGCGAAATAGCGAAGGGAACGCGTGAGAGAAGACCGCACTCACGTTTTCATCGCCCGAGACATCAATCGCGGGTTGTCTGATATAATCCCGTCAACGCCCAGACCGCGTAGGCTTAGCGCCTCGCTCTCATTGTTGACGGTCCAATATACGACCTTAAGACCAGCCCTGTGAGCAAGCCCGATAACATGCGGGCTTGCGAGAGATTCGTGCAAGTGTATGGTGCCCGCGCCCAAAAATGGGCCCAGCAGCCATGTGGCAAGCCAACTCATTTCGTCGGGCGCAGCGAGCAGGCCCCGAACAAAAGGAATGCGTTCTCTTTGGGCTGCGAGCAAGAGAAGCGGGTTAAAAGAAGACAAAATGACTTCAAATCGGCCAGCGTGCGGCTCGTAATCTTGAAGCACCCGGCGTACAAAATATGAGCTGGAGAATTTCCCCGCGTTTTTTAGTTCAACATTAACGATGGCCCCATTCGGCATTGCATCGAACACAGCCCGAAGCGTCGGAATGTGCTGCCCTGTTTTTCTGCCGTCACTGGTCACGAGCTCTAGAGCTGTGAGTTGTTCGCGAGTTTGGGTGCAGACATCGACGGGCACAAGGCAGAGTCGCTCCAACGTGCGATCATGCACCACGACTGAATGCCCATCGACCGATAGAAACACATCGAGCTCGACGCCATCTGCTCCAACCTCAAATGCCGTCTTAAAAGCAAGCAAGCTGTTTTCCGGGGCCTCGCTACGAGCACCTCGATGGCCAAGCAAGAACGGCTTTTTGTGAGATCTTAGGGTGCGCGGCTGCAGCTTAAAAACACGGCGGAACATGATCAAAGTGAGCAGCATCCAAGAAAGGGCGATTTTAAAAGCTAAGGTGCGAAGCGTATGCATCGAGAAATACTCTGTCTTTGGAGTGGCGTAAAATTTGGGACTGCCTCCAAAAAAATATAGAATTTATCTGCAGAGATTGCCAACTCGGGGTTCCCTTGAAATTATACGCTGCAGCAGTCCTTCTTCTTCTTTTTGCAGCCACAGGTGCTCTCGTCTATCAAGGGCTCGATTGGACACCTGGTCCGCAATTTGCGGTCCCAGCAAGCTTTCAACTATGCAGCGCCCTCGATTGCAATTGCGAACGGGAAGGATGTCAGATCGCCTGCCAAAAAAGCCAAAGTTGCAACTGCACGGGCAGCGACTGCAAAGTTTTGTGCGAGGGCGCGCAGGAGTGCACGTGTAAAGGCAGTCACTGTTTGGTAACTTGCTCAAAGAACGCATCCTGTGACTGCGATGGCGATGGCTGCCAGGTCTTATGCGACCAAAACGCCGAATGCAGCTGCATGGGCAAAAATTGCATTGCGGATTGCACATTGGGCGGCACTTGCCTGTGCGAGGGTCAAGACTGCCTTACGCGGTAGAAGCGTCCTGCGCCATAACGTCCCTTCTGTCGAAGGTTCGCCGGCCAATTCCTTAACCCTGTACTCGGGAGACCGATTTTAGAACGCTCCGCCGGATAAAATCGAAAAATGTTCGGCAAAACGGCTCTACCCATGGGCGCAGATCGACTTCGACCGACCAAACGCTTGCTCTAGAGACAGAAAATATTCTGTGGGGACTTTCTGAAGAACTCAGGCGTCAACACCAGAGACTTTTACAACTGCCCGCCAAAGTGCGTCCTGACTTGCGCGGTCATGGAGATGTTCTTGCCGCATGACTTCAATGGGTCCGGTCATTTTTTTGGGAGGCGAGCAAAAGAACTTGCCAGAAACATCGACGCCAAACCTCGAGGCGGTGAGATATCTTTTGGCCCCCTCATCAACTGAATGTGACATTCCAGGAATGAGCTTCACGATCGGCATCATCACGTGCTTCATCACAAAACCTAGATGGCGAACCGCTTGAGTATCTGGAGCGGCTCCCGGTGAAATTGCGTATACGGCCATATCTTTAGGAATCTTTCGAGCAAGGGCCGCGACCCACCACGCGACAAATACTTTAGCATCAGAGTAAGCCGTGTTCGGGTTGTATTTTACATTCGGGGAGCTGCGTATAATCGCTTCTATGGCCAAAACCCGGTCGCCCTTGTACTCTTTCGCGGCGAATGCCGCCAAATCAGTAAATCTAAACATGGGTACATCACCTCGTGCAGGTTCCGCACCGGCAATAACGATACGAGCGTCCGCCGCAAGAAGTCCTGCTTTTAAAAGTCCCATCGTTAACTGGTGATGGCCGATCAGCGGCGCTTGCGACAACTCAATATTCTCACTGGTCACGACACGTTCTTTACCCGGCATCAACCCAGCATTAAGAATGAGAAAATCTATGGGTACACCTCGCCCTACTAGCTCGGCGACCGCCTTCTTCACGCTGGCAGAGGAATTAAGGTCTAGGGCAATACCAGTAAAATTTTGCGTTCCGGTCTCTGCCTTCAATCTATTAACGGCTTCATCCACCCTGGGCTGGCTGCGCCCAGTGACGATAACGTGACTCCAACCATCCTGGATAAGTTGTTTGGCTGCCGAATATCCCAAACCGGACGTAGCGCCGGTAACGAGCGCGAGATTTTTTTTCATTCTGACAACTCCTTTTTAACCCAGGCTGTGTGTCGGCCACCGATCAACGTGGCTTCGATTTTTTCAGCCCTAGACCAGCTCTCTTTTGTTTAAAGCTGTGCCATGCCGCTAAAATCAATTTCTATTTGACAACCTTAGCCTTTGTCAAGAATATTCTGGACCAAATGGTCCAAATACAGCATAATGTAGAAATGCCAAGAACCCGAGAATTTGACCGCACAATCGTACTGCGTAAGGCCATTGAAGTATTTTGGACCCGCGGGTTTGATTCAACGAATCTCCCGGAACTCTTAGAAGCGATGGGACTAAGTAAGTCGAGCCTCTACCAGACCTTTGGTGACAAGAACAAACTTTTTGAAGAAGCAATTGACCTCTACGTAAAAGAGATTGCCTTTTCAAAAGTTGATAAGCTACTTAATGCAAGTTCAGTAAAAGTCGGCTTTCAGGCTTTTTTTGCAGAGCAAATTCGCTGTTGTACCAACCGGAAGTTCCCCGGTGGATGCTTTCTGGTTAACACTGCCATCTCCCTTAATAATGTGCCTCCTGCGTTGGCAAAAAAAATACGGAAGTCAGTGAAGCAGATGCATGCTCTTTTTCTTTCTCAAATTCAAAAAGGCCAGAAGTTAGGAGAAATTTCTCGCGTCAAAGACGCTTCGGCTTTGGCCTCTGCGATTATAGGCACCTCGATGGGCATGAACGTGTTCGCTAGAGTGAATAAGCAAGATATTCGAACGTTGGAGCAAATGGTCAAAACAACCATGAATTCGATTTTTAATTAGTCTAACGAAAATGTTTGGAGCAGGAATGAAACGATTAGACGGAAAATTGCAGTTATTACTGGCGGAAGAACTATCCGTGCCATATTAACCTCGCAATCCTAGTAAGAGTCCTGTTTCCCTAGCAATCTCTGTGATTTCTTTATGGGCAGCCGAAGCAGGAGCAAAACTGGAAACGCCCTCTCCAACAGTTGCTGCATCTGCGAACGCCACTCCCAATCCCATGCTTCCCTTTGAGACGGGTCCCCACTTGCGCAGCACAGCACGCAGCTCTTTTCCACGGCCGTGCTCAGCTGCAGCCGGGTCCAATACTGGAGCGACAATCCCGCCCAAGGGTCTTCGAAACGTTACACAGCATTTTTGTGGGCAGAGGTAAGTGGGCAAATAGAACCACTCAAAAAATGCCGAGTAATCAGGTGGTTACGCATGGCCCCCCAAGCCAGACCCGGGGGTTGACACGTCCGTATTTACGCGTAAAATGAACCAATAATATATTGGTGAACAAACATGAATAAAAAATACAATATAAACATTTTGACTTTTGCCACCCTTTTGCTCATTTCGCTTTTAAGCGTTGGCGCCAATGCCCTAGGGCATGTAACGCCTGAGGATATGGCGCAGCTTGAAGCCCTGAGCCGGCGACTAGAACCGGCAACCGTGGCTGGGGCACCAGAGAGACCAGAGAGCAAGGAACCGAAAGCCACCGACTCGCGGCTTGATCACGACAGGCTCACCCGCCTTTGGGAAAACCGCCATTACAAGTTGGGGCGGGCAAAAGGAACCTGTTGCTTTGGTGGATCTGAGGCCTGCGTTGACGCCAGTGCCGCGGGAACACCCGTAGATATTCTCACGACCGGAGGTTGCGCCGAGTTCTTTAGGTCAGAGACGAGCGGAATCTGCGATGATTGCCTCGGCCTAGAACTGATGGCCCCATATGTTGTCAAAGGCAACACACATGACCACAAGCTCGTCGACGGGACTGTGCATACATGCCGCATCATGGCGGAAGAAATCTACGCTTACCTATTACAACACGGGTCCGCTTCGCATGGTGCGCTCATGACAGAGCTCAAAGATAAAACCAAGACTTGGAACGCATTGAAAACGGCACCAGTTGCTCTGTGCCAAACCTGCAAGGGTTATAAAAAAGAGCATCAAGCCCGTGCGGACATCCAAGGAGTGTCTATCGACAGTGAAGGCCTTCCTCGGTGGCTCTCCCTTTGCGCAGCTTGCGGTTACGCCAGCTTCTTAGAGGACCGAAACCATTGCAGCATTATGCATTGCAGCCACTGCTGCAGTGAAAACCTAATTGATGTCGCGACTTGTGTTGTCTGCCATCAGACAACCGTTGGAGACACTCGGGTGCGTGAAGGAACAAGACCAGGCACAGATGGACTTGCACACCCGCACGGTATGGAATGCGCTTCTGTAATGAAGAGTGGCAACCCGAAAGACCATCCTTTGCCAATGTGCACCTGCCCTTAGTCCCTGCAGCACCTCGGAAAGCATTCGCCGGATGGGGCCCGAGGCATGACCATGGGGAGAGGTTTTTCATGTATAAAATTTTAGTCAAACTGGCTACAGCACTGCTTTTTGGGGTGTACGCGTGCATGGGTTACGCTGAGGAACCCCGTTACCAAGCGCCGCCCCATCGGTTTGATGCAGCCATCAAGGTAAATGACATCACCAAATACTCCATAAATCTCATGTGGATCAACAGGACATTGGACCCCACCCAGCCGTACCTTTCTTCTGCCAAGACTGAAGAAACCTTGGTGAATCAATTATTGACTCCAGCTTTAAAGTGGGCGGCGGCCAATCCCCAGGCCGAAGTGAGCCTTTGGTTCGACAGCGAGATGGCGACCAGGGACGCCGTGCTCGCCACCCAAGCCGTGCTCGGCAACCACATGCACCATGACGGGATCACCAATCTCCGCCTACGCGACATCAGGGGCCTGCCCATTGTCAAAAAAAACCCGGACGTCTTTTCTGATCAGACGCCCATCTACTTCCGAGTGGACATCCTGAAACCTATTTTTCTCGTCAACGCTATAGAAAATGAACACAATCAGGCTGCCGTATTTGCTGACTTGGAGGTGGGCGACCTCCGGCCCGATCACCAGCGCATGAATAAGGCTGAATTATTCGATGCAACAACCATGAGGCAACTCTCCAAAGAAGGATTGTTGCTCAATAACGATGCGAAGAGAGTTGAAAACCAGTTTTTCCAAATGTTAGATGATAAACGAATGCTGGCAGCCATCAAATATGCGGTCATCAACGCCAATTTGCTGCGGGCCTGTAACGCTCTCAATAGTAAAGATTTGGAAAGCAAAGATTTGGGCTTAATGTGTGGCCTTGGAAACGCGGTCTATACGAGCACCTTCTCCGATTTATTCGACTTCTACAAAGGCACGGCACCAGGAGTCCACATCAAGGTCAGGCCTGATCTCGTCCACCAAGGAAGCAAAACGGATCCATGGATTGATTATGATCCCAAAATCCACGGGTACGAGCCTTTTGGTCTCTATCATTATAAACAATATCTATTTCCGGCTTTCAAGGACGAGGGCGGGGATCTCCATGCTACGGAGAATTTTATAAAATTCCCGTTCGAACAAACAAATTTTTTCAATGCTCCCGCGCGCAAAGTTCAGGTGCGAAGAGGCAGGCACCATATCGTTGACCCACGTGAACTGGTCCATCGGGAGCCTGCGGGGAGATGTAGGGTCTACCACTGCGAGCTTTGGGACTAGGGAATCTGCCCTTAGTCCCTGCAGCACCGCCCGGAGTCCTTAAACAGTGTCGCAGGTTGTCGAGAGTCATCCCATATATTAAATCGCTAATATGACGCGGATAACCGCGGCACTAAAGGCGGGCGACCCATGAAATATTTGGCCTCAATTTTCTGTACTTGCATGTTTACTTATGCGCCGGACCGTAAAAACATATGAGCCTGGCGCCTCAGACGGTTTTATTTTTGTGGCGCCTTATGCTGGCTACTTCTAGAGCGCGTGTGATATCGCTTTGCCCACGATCAACCAGCGATCAGCAGTTTGCACCCGGTAGAAGCGGGGTGCAGCGGCAAAACTGGTAGCAATAAGAGCTTTGGCCGCACGGGCAGCCCCCCGACGGGCAATCGGAGTCACTGATGCATAATAATGAAGATTCTACCGGAGCTGGTTCCGGGTTTTGGTCACTCCCGCAGCTGGTAAGACACAATGACACAAAAGCCGTGGCTACCAATAACCTAAGCGTTCCCATAGATTCCCCCACCTGTTTCAACAGTAGCAGGGGTTGCACGCGAAATCAAAATTTGGACTCGGCATCTAGGAAGAAGCATTAATGGCAACAGCGCGTAATCATGCTTCGCGCTAATGGATTTTATCGGCGCTCGTGTGGTCGTGGCGCGCATCTTAGTTCGAAAATTATATTAATGAGAATTGCGCCGAATCAAATTCATGCCGGTTTAGAACCCATCTCAAAAACATCTGAACGATTGATTTGACCACATTGGCTACGGCGTCGGGCTTTTTTTCCTGAAAATAAACCCAGATCTCCCGATTGTTACTTGTTTAATAGTCGAGGTCTGATAAAGAGCGCCAGCGGACGATGAAGACTAGGGGGTGTCGTCCTGTTTGGCGCTCTTTTTTGGGGATTTAGCCAAATAGGCTATTCAAAGGCGGAAAATGGTCCCTTGAGTAACCATTGCTCGGCAGTGGTGGTCGTGCTGGTCTGCCCGATGCCGTGTTCCCCGACCAACGCCAGGTGTGATCCCCTGGAAGACAGCAGGAGGACGGGTGCTCCTATTTCCACAGCTTTTCCGCAAGAGGTTGTGGTCGTGGGGTCCATCACATACCAAATTTCTGTCGAAGTGAGAGCATCGCCAAGGGTCACCGCATCTGAGGTCGTGTCTGCCGTCAAAAAACGGTTTTTATAATCTTGCAGAGCAATGGCGTCACCAAATCGAAGCGCTACAGGCGCCGGTATGTCGCTGACGGCTTCGCCAACCATTCTAAAAATCGGCCATTTTACTGGCTTTGGTGGGACAGGCGGGTAGTACGGCGGAGTGTAAGATGGTGGCGTGTAAGATGGTGGGTAGCATATGCAGTCAGGGCATCGCGGGCATACCTGTTCGGGCACAGCGGACTTAAAACCGGGAAAGGGATGAACGATACGAAACCGCTGGGATGCAGCTGGCCGAATGGTGTTAGGACCATCGGGCAGCGGCTCGGGGCCAGACAAATACAGGGAGTTGGCCGTACTTACGGCGATGATTTCGCCGTATTCCAGCGGGTGTTCTGCTAATGCAAAGCCCGACCATAGTGCTAGGCAAATTGCCAAAAATCGAATCATGAATCCTCCGTTAGGGTTGTGGAGGCATTCTAGGGCAGATAGAACCGGCTACTATCAGCCTATCATCCTACGTGGTATGCGGCGCGGCCATGACAATCAGTGGATCCCCCTTGCCCTAATCAATCACTAAGGCGTGGGTCGGGAACTTATGCATTTTATCGCAAAAAGGAGCCGTGCAGTAGGCAAGCTGTTGATTGACTTGTCAGTTGCAAAAGAAAATCACACCGCCCTCCTTTTCTACAAAAGCTGTGGATTTCGGGTGGTCGCCGACGCGTCGCTGGTTTTCGGGCTTCGCCGTGGCTCGCAAATTGGCCGGCGGCGGCGGCAAATGCCGCGGCCGAATGGCCATTTTTGGGTACCACCAGCGCCATTTGCCTCGCAAGAACCCCAACCTTGCACTCGATAGCCCGAGTTTAGGGCATTTTGCCGGCAAAAATCGGAAAATCCAAAGTGGCCCTCGGCCATGGCAAAAGCGCCTTGAAAACCCTTACGAATATCATCGGCTCAAAGAAAAAAGTGCTTTGTGCTACTTAGACGCCGGTTATTCGCAAAGCGTCAGACTTTCCACGCCACCTGGTGTTACAAAGGTGTATCCGCGTAAACCATCCGGTACATGAACGGTAACGTGCACTGCTGATGCTGACCGACTGTACCCGCCTTTACAGCGCGCGCGCATGTCCGGTGTGAGCGAGGTTTGCTCAATTTCCAAGCGATCAAACGCACTGCCCCACGGTGCATTCGGCGGCGTGTTTGCCTCTATGTCGTCGAGAATTATTGACAATTCAGCATTGGTTAGTAATGCACGGATAAGCCGATGTGTCGGTTGCGGTATGGCAAAGAGTGGCGTGGCGGTTAGCAGTAGAAACGCAGCAATTGTCTTCTTCATTGGTAGCTCCCAAATCGCTCGATGGCGTTTTTGGGAATACCAAAGAACCAGACGCTTTGGATTGCAGCGTGCACAAGACGTTTCTCTGTTGCCGAGCTTAAGTTCGTCGAGTTCGAGTTACTGATCTCCCAAGAACGCACTCTGGTTGTCGTGATTCGCTATATCATCGGCTCAAAGAAAAAAGTGCGTTATCTTACTTAGACGCCGTGCTGGAAATTGCAAACGTTCAAACGCTTTGCTGGCCACCCCTCGGGTTTAAGCCTTGCCTCTTGATCTAGGCTCTTAATCTCGCCACTGACATCTTCCAGAAGTTCGCGAAGCGATGGATTTTTGTTTTCTCCAACTGCCAGCCCGAGCTCTCTGAGATGTTTGTAATGGTCAATCTCCATTCCAACGTCACCGCCACTAATTACAGCCGTTTTAACGATGCCCGCAAGAAATCGAAGTCGAAACTGATGACCCAGCTGCGGAGGCAAGAGATAAGGTAGTTTCACAAAATTAACTACATTCGGGAACAAACGCAAATTTTTGGCATAGCGATGCTCGTGTTGCGCATCTGATGGTTTTTGCGGCCGGATGGACGTCATCCATAATTCTGTTGCGGAGTGCATTAGAGCCCCCGGTTGACAAGCATTTTAGTGGATAGTATTGTTTATATTTGCACAAGAAAAACAACAAATTTATCAATCACTTGGCTGGGCATACCCCATTAAAGGAATGTTAAAATGAATATTAGAATGTATCCGTCCATATTATTTATTAGCGTCTTTTTTTTGATTTCTACCGCAGGTATCGCCAGAAAATTGCAGCCGACGGTCCATGAAGGCCTGTCCTCGTCATCGCCCGGGTCTTCGTCATCATCTTCATCATCTTCATCATCTGCATCTTCATCTTCGTCATCATCTTCGTCGTCGTCATCATCGACCACATCCTCTTCTTCTTCGTGCTCATCGGGCTCAGTTGCCATCTCTGCAGTTGAATGGCCCTCCGCCAAACTTTTTTCTCCAACACAGTTGAGCGCACTAACCGATCTCATTGGAAAAGAACAAAAAGCTGGAAGGCAAGAAATTCGATCGACGGGTTCATTGAATCCCGGCTTCAGCTTCCCGGTCGTCAATTTGCCCCAACGCCAGTGTCTGAGCGAGTTGCAAAACAGATATTTACTAAACGGCAAGACCGCCCCAATTCCAACGTTAGAAATAGGCCCGGGCCACGGCCTGACGAGCTGGAAGCTAATTGCTTCCGGTGGACAACTCGTCGCAGTTGAACGCGAAGAACGCGTTGTTCCGCCTTGGAAGGAGACCTTAAACAAGGCCAGGCAATTTTTGCCCACGGGTGCTCCCCTTGGTGCAAAAGTTCTGAGGCAAGATATTCTTACCTTGAGTTCGCAGCAGCTTATTGAAACGATTAAGAAGCCATTTGAGATTGTATGGATGAGCAACGTGTTGCATTTCTTCAGTCCAGGGCAATCAAAACAGCTCGCCGAGTTGCTCTTCAAGGCCATGCAGAAGGACGGCAAGGCCTTCATTACTGTGATCAGTGTTCCCAAACAGCACGCGGCCATTTGGGACACATATAGAAAAGCCAAGGCGTCTGGCTCTCCGTTCCCCGGATATTTGATGACAGACGTCACATTTACTATGGGTATGGATTTTGTTCAGAGTCGAATTGAAAACAAGGTCTACGCTATTCCTGCCACAGAAGAGTATGTGCCAGGTGTTAATTTGAAGGGCTGGTATCGTGAGCCACTTAAAAAAGATGGTTTCACGGCTGGCAAGGCCAATGTCTATCGCCATATTCCGGCCCATTTTTTTGACACCGAAACCCTGAGCGCTCTGTTTGCCAATGCAGGATTTGCAGTTGAATCCGCATATTATTTTAGCGAGTCTTCAGGACAACGCGTTGCCTCACTTGAAGATGGTACCGACGATGTCCATGCTGCGATAATTGTTCGCAAGCCCTAAGACCGTGTTTTAGGTCGCTAGAGCGCGCGTGAGGGTAACGCGCGCCATGGCTTATACCAAAACTGGTTGATTTGCCTTGATCAGACCTGCTGAGACAAGGCAAATCAACCAGTTTTGGTATTAAACGCCACCCCTGCTATTTACCGACTTGATAAGCTTAGCCAGCTGTGCTCTGCCAAAATGTACTAGACTCCTTCAAAGGCTCCTTGACGCTCCGCGGCTGAGCCGTTGTGGAGGCTCCTAAACCGGTCCTCAAATCCGGCTCTTTTCCAAAACAACTTCAATATAATGATCCACAACTTTAATTTTTCCGTCGGGACCGGCCGGATATTTTTCCAAATAATTATCAACCAGCTGAGCTAAGAACTGGTTCTTTAGCGCGTCCGTGGGCAAACGGTGAAGCTGCTGCACCCAGCTACGGTTATACGCAATCAACTCTTCGCGGCCTGCAACAACCTCTTGTAATTTAACCTGCTTCATTTTTATGATTTTGAAAGGCAAACGCTTTTGTTTGAACATGCGCGCGTAGTCTTTTTCATCAAAGCGAAAGACACCGTCGTGAAAGCTCGCGAAATATGGCGCCCATTGTTCTTCTTTTGTCATCTCATTGGCAATTTCGGCCAGCGGGTCGCCGCCCGTCGAGGCGTAGAAGAGGTAAGTTCTGCCACCATTTTTTAATACCCTAGATATGCCCTCGAAAACGGCTTCGTGGTCTTTTACCCAATGCAGGCAGGAAAAGGAAACGACCCAATCGAATTCATTTTGGTGGCCTAGGTAGAAGTTTTTATCTTGCGCGTCGGCCTGTTCGAACGACAAGTTGGGGTATTGGCTCTGAGGGAAGGTCTGTGAGGCTTTGTCGACCATAGACTGAGACTTGTCCACGCCCAAAATGCTCCCATGCTTTAAGCGGGCGGCAAATTCAGCGGTAATGTTACCGACGCCCGAACCTATATCTAGAATTCGCTCTCGGCCAGTCAGCTTATAGTTCGGGAAAAAAAACACCTGTGCACGGCTACCCTGAAGAGCTGAATCTTGCTGGTATGCTTCACCCTGCCAATTCGAAGATTGCAGCGCTGCTTTGTGTGCACTGCAAGAAGACAACAAAGCTCCAAACGTCACCGACAAAACGACAAAAACGACTTTCAGAAATATTTTTTTCATAATTATCCCAAAAGAGATTACAACCCGTCATGCCAAATAGGCGGTCGCTGTTAACACGCAACCACTGGAATGCATAGGGATGCCGCGCGCTTTTTTAACATGACGAGCGTTATCGACGCGTCCCAATCCATGCTCCGCCTTCTTCTAGACGCGGCTTTCGCTCGGTACTGGCCTATTCCTTGATGAAGGCTAGCAAATCAGCATTAATCTGATCTTTAAGGGTTGAGCACATGCCATGCGGCGCACCCTTGTAAACTTTAAGCTGTGCATTCTTGATTATTTTGGAACTAAGCAGGGCTGAATCGGCAATAGGCACAATCTGATCATCGTCACCATGCAGGACCAACGTCGGCACATTGAACTTTTTGAGGTCTTCAGTGAAATTCGTTTCCGAGAACTCCTTGATGCAGTCGAAGGCGCCTTTAAAACCACACAGCATCCCTTGCAGCCAGAATGAGTCCCGCAGACCTTGTGAGACCTTGGAACCTGGCCGATTGGCACCGTAGAACGGCGCACTGAGGTCCTTGAAAAACTGTGAGCGGTCGGAATGAACACCTGCGCGGATGTCGTCGAACGCCTTCAGCGGCAAGCCGCCGGGGTTAGCTGCTGTTTCCAACATTATTGGCGGAACTGAGCCTATCAGTACCGCTTTGGCTACGCGCTTCGTGCCATGGCGACCGATATAGCGCGCAACTTCACCACCGCCCGTGGAGTGACCGACATGAATGGCGTTCTTAATGTCCAGCTCCTTGACGAGCTTTGCAAGATCGTCGGCGTAGGTGTCCATGTCATTGCCGTTCCAAGGCTGACTGGAGCGCCCATGACCGCGACGATCGTGCGCGATGCAGCGATATCCTCGCGAGGCCAAAAAATACATCTGGTCCTCCCAAGCATCTGCACTGAGTGGCCAGCCGTGGCTAAAGACGATAGGCTGTCCGCTTCCCCAATCCTTGTAATAAATCTGGATATCTTCTTGCTGCTCTTTTCCCACGGTTATGTAGCCCATGTTACCCCTCTCCGCTTTCATATAGGTTACATGACATTAAAAAAAACGAAGCGAAACCCTGGAATGATCATGCTTGGAAGAGCGGTTGCATGCTAGACGCTTAGCCTCTATGCTCTTTTGCGATTTCAATAGAATTAGTTTGGAGAATTCGTATGAATCGTTTTCACTTGGCCCTATTCGGCCTTTTCGCAGCATCGGTTTTGAGTCTTGCCGAACCCGCCGTCGCTTCTCGGTCGGCCATGCCCCCAATAGACCTTGCGACCTTGCGCAGCCCCGAGGCGCTGGCTGCGCATCTCCTCAAACGCCCTGCCCGCGTGAATCAGCTAGACTACGCCGGGTGGTCAATTTTGCATATGATGCCGATCGCGATAGCGGTCACCCGGGAGCCGGAAGGAAAGAAGTGGAGGGTGTTAGAGCCTCTCTTGAATCTGCTTTTAATGCACGAAGCCGATCTGGATATCTCTTCCTCTCGCGGCCCAAGCCCTGTTGGATTTTTCTTGAGTCGCAGTCTTTTTCGAGCCGCCGCATGCTATGTGGCCTACGGAGCCGCTGTTCCAGAAAACAAATCCGCCGCCAGCGCCGTCTTAGTTGGAATTGAGAGGATTCGAAAACAAGACGCCGCGGCAGCGCGAGAAATCATGCGGCATAGTCTTCCAATTCACGATGATTCTGAGTTTCGAGCCAAGCTTGCTGAGCTGGTATCGGTGCACCTGGTGCGGCTCAAGCTGGAAAGGCCAAACATCGAGGACCCGGCAACCCCGCATGTCCTCATCGCACTCGACGCGCTTCGAGACAACGGGCAGAAGCTCGCAAATGATGCGGTCGCAAAAGCGATGAGTTGGATGGCAGAACACCGTGAGGAGGAGCTTAAAGAAGGCGGCGATTCTAAAGCTCAGCCAAAAACCAATTCCCAAGAGAAAAATTCTCTTTTCTTTTGGCTGACGGGCGCGGTTCAGACCACCTTACTCAAATGGCATGTTGACGGCCGCCCGACCGCCGGACCCCAAAAACCGCTTTGAAGCGATTGTTCAAGGGCTCTGAGCAAAGAAAAAGTTGCGTTTACAGTCTTCATCGATGGATGCGCATTTCATTTTGGAAACCCTGGCTTTCATCTCGCTACCGGCGTTGGATTACTCATCAATATTCCGGTACACGAACAGCCAGGACCTGTCGTTTTCTCTTTAAAATCCAAATACTTAGAGTGGATCGGCATGCTGCTTTGCGCCAGAAATTCGTCTCATCCAAGGACGCGCAGCAAGGGTTGGATGCCTGAAAAGTCGCCCCCATTGCCTGCGCCAAGAAAACACCTATAATCGGAAAATGCTTAATTCAAATAAAATAAATAGATTATCGATCGTTTTTATAACTGCAGCACTGGTCTCATTGGGTGCCAATGCATCAAGGACAGAGGCCTCGCCAGAAGACTTTAAAGCATCCGCTTCGAGCAGCACGGCATCAACATCTGCTCCGCCCGAATGCAAAAAGAAACGTCCTGATGTCATAATTAAGCATGAGCGCTCTGCAGGCATATTGACTGAGGGCAGATTGATCGCCGTATTCCCTCACGACCAGGAAAACTGGCTGGCCTATCTGGAATACATTGGAAATGACATCGTGCAGTACCACAACCTGACGCTTCCTGAGGCTAAAATAAAGGGCCCTCTACCAAGAGCAGATGTAGATCAGCCGATCCCAGGTCTTGGCTCCTTGCTCTTGGAAGAATTCCTTGCGTTCAAAGCACCGGTTCTCGCCACTGGAGGAGAGATTCGGGTGCCTTGCGCCACTGGTTCGTTTGGCCATTACGTGAGTCAGGGATTTCTCCCAAGGCGTTACGAACAGCCGCAGCTTAGGGCTGTGTTTGTAAAACACCCAGAACTCAGGAACTTCTGCATGGGGACGGGAACATTCGAGGCCCTGCCAAAAAACCTTCAGGCGATTTTTGACGAGCAAAGAACCCGCAGAGCGAAACGCGCTGGGGTCGCCGACAAGTCCCTCTCTCGAGCTGACGTCTGCAGGGTGAACGTCCGAGCCGAAACCGAGGAAAGAGTGCTCGACTATCTGTTGATGACAACCCCCACAATCGAAGTCGATGATCTCTTTGTCGATCAAGACGCCTTTCTGGAATTCGTGCCCTCATTGAGGGAGACGCTCAAAAAGCGCCGTTCGATGACCTGTGTTCTGTGGTGACGAACACGCCTCCGAATCTCTTTGGGGGGCAAAGGTGGCACATCACCCAAATCAGGACATCCTATGGGAGGTTTATCCCGGTCTGCCCCACTATGTTGATGCTTATGTCGCAAACGGGATCATGGCTTTATCGGAGAGCGAAGGCAGAACAGCGTTGACTAGGGTCCTTGATGAGCCAGCCCTGGAAACATTTCTTGATCGCCTCTTTAAGCTTCAAATTATACTTGCGGACAATAGAAAACACACTTTGGTTCCGTCCCCTAATGCGCCAAGATGGATTCCAGAGTATCTAATTGATGATGCCTTAAGCACGGGCTATTTGGCAACATGGTTTGCATGGGAACGCTTAGGTTAGCAACCGTTTTCCGTCCCGATGCGCACGCAAAGCTGCAAAGCGGCCTGAAGGCACCAGTCGTGCTGTAAACTAAGAACTACTGCTGCTGGATGGCTCGCTTCGTGCGACGCCAGCTCCAGCGTCGGGGCTACTGCAGCTAGATGGCGACGAGGCGGGTGCAATGACTGTTGTTGCGGGGGACTTAGTTTCTGTCGTGGAGGCTTTGCACTGTTTTGCTCGTTCAGCGTCCACTAAGGCTTCCAGCTTCTTCAACTGAAGGTCCCCATGCAGCGTTTCCTTTGCTTTAGACGAGTCACCGGGAACAGGTTCGGCGCCAAGGCTGGCCATCAAAGCTGCGACAAGCTCCATCGCCTGGGCGGAATAGTTCAGCGACTCTGCTGCGCGAAGGCCTGCCACGAGCGCCTCGCCAAACTGTCTCGCCCGCGCAGGGTTTCTTAGCAATTCTATTGTCCTTTGCATGTCGGCTCTGCGCGCTGGTGGGTTGTCAGGTTCAAACTCTCTGCGGTGTTGTTCAAGAAGTGCTAGGCCGACGGGCGTCGTGTTGAGGCTTGCCCACTTTGGGGGGCCATCTCTGCCAAGCTCTTCAGCGGCAAGATCCGCTCCTCCCAAATGTGCGCCATGGAAAACCAGCAACGCAGCCAGATGGGGGTCACCAATTTGAGCAACCATGTGCAGCGGAGTTAGCCCACTATATTCGCGAGCCATAAGGTTGGTTCCGGCTCTACACAGCTGCTCTGCCACTGCTAAACGCCTGATAACAAAATCTGGCTCGTCAAACCGCCAAGTACCACGCACATCGAGCAACGTATGGAGAGCTGTAAAATTAAACAGGAAGGTTGCATCAACGCGAGCCCCAGCCGCTAGTAACACCTTAACGACCTCTGGGTGGGGACGCCAGTGTCTAGCCGCGATGGTCAACGCATTCCTACCCCACCCTCCGTGGAGGCCATTCACATCGGCATGTCGGCTAATGAGGAACTGTATCATTGGGAGCATGTTTGGTCTTTCGCCTGGACGTCTATGGGCCATCAATGCTGCAATCAGAGCGGTGTCCCCTAGTGCGGGCGACCGTGGGTAATCCTTAAGCTGCTTGAAGGCGGGTTCGCCTGAACGCTTATAGTCCAGTCGCTTAATTCTGAAATCGATCTCAGCACCCTTATTTAGGAGTTCTGAGACCAATTGAATATTGTTGTCCGCAGCCGCCTCAACAAAAGCTTCATTAAGAGTCTCGTCGGCATATGCGTACTGCCCAGCTAAAAACAACGTTATGACCATTAACAATTTTGCCATGATATTCATGCTAGTTTCCATATGTTTTATCCAGGATTACAGTGCAGCCTAATTACGGTGAAACCCAATTGTCAACACCACGCGCTTGGCTCGCCAAACATATATTCATCCTCCCAGAATTGACGTTCGACCACATTTTTGATGAATTCACTAAAAGCCTAGATGGCAGGGGTGAGCGCTAATGGTCGAACATGAAATCCGATTTGTCTCAGGCCCCCAGTACGATTCCCGGTAGCCTAGAAGAAAGGCACAAGCCTGCCTGTGGATAGGTTGGCGCAAAATCGGCCTGCTTGGAGCTTCTTCAAACTGGACACACTCACCCGAAAATGGCGGTACCAATGCGCAGATGGGTCGCTCCCGCCACAATTGCGTCTTCGAAATCGTCGCTCATGCCCAGAGAGAGGGCTAATGCTGGAAGGCCAAGCCTGTTCTCGAGATCTGCTTTCAGCTGGCTCAAAAGACTAAACCAAAGCCCCTTTTGCCCCTCAAGAGGCAATATGGCCATGAGACCAAGTAAGCGCAAACCTTTAATGTTCTGAAGTTCTGAAAAGGTATCATACAGCGAAGAGCTCGGTACGCCGCTACGCTTTGGGTCATTAGACAAATTGACTTGGACAAAGCATGGCGGCATTGGGGCCTCGCCAAGCGCATGTTGCAGCGCCCGGGCATGGTCCAAGGAATCCAAGGTATGCACCACACTGCAGGTCGCGATCTGCTTCGCCTTGTTTGACTGAATGCGTCCCAGGTAATGCCACCGAATATCTGGACACCTCGCGGCCAGCATCACTCGCTTTCGTTCGAGCTCGGCCACATAGTTTTCACCAAAATCGCGTTGTCCCAGGGCGTAAAGCGCCGCAATGTCATCTGACGACCGCCCTTTTGAGACGGCGATTAAATGGATGTCATCAAGTGGCCGCTTTGCACGCTCCGCCGCTTTTCGAATACGCTCCAAAACATCTTGATAGCGCTCAACCAAATCGCTTGGAACGGGTGGAAGCATGGGGCGTCCCCTTTAAAATGGCGGAAATCTCAGCGAGCGGCAGACCAATCACGTTCGTAAGGCTACCCTCGATGCGCTCAACCAATGATGCCCCCAGGCCTTGTATGCCGTAAGCCCCAGCCTTATCGAGCGGCCGCTCTTTCTCAACGTAGCGAGCGATTTCGCCGCTCGATAGCGACCTGAACCACACCTTCGTCATAACGCAGCCAAAGTGCAGCAGGTCGTTCTGAAACACTGCATAGCCAGTCCATACTTCGTGCTGGCGCCCCCCAAGTTTTGACAGCATCGCTTTGGCGGCATCCAAGGTTTCGGGTTTGCCAAGGAGCTCGTCGCCGATTGCCACCGTCGTATCCGCCCCGATTATAACCGGCGTATTCGAGTCTTTAACCGCTGCTGCTTTTTCAATGGCAAGTCTTTCGACGTATGCTTGCACCGCCTCGTTTGGAAGCCTTGATTCGTCTATCATCGAAGGCTTGATTGTGAAGGCGATACCCAAAGACCCAAGCAGCTCAGCCCTTCTGGGCGATGCTGAGGCAAGTATCACATGCATCCAAGCACCTTTGTCTTATCGGATTTTAAGACGCCATTTGAGCTGCCTAAGTCCACCAGGGCCAATGATGCCGCTTCCCATCAACGCACCCGCTGCCATGCCGCCAAAATGAGCCGAGCTGGAGATGTTACTACCAGACATCGCGTACAGCAGCTCGATTGCGACCGTCGCCAAGAGCATTTGACGCCCCGTGAGGGGAATGACGCCGAACAAATAGACCATTCGGTAAGGAAACATCATGCCCCATGCGACGACAAGTCCAGCACAAACACCAGAAAAGCCAATGACTGGCGCGAAAGACAAATTCAGCAAATAAGAAGCGCAAACAAATAGCCCGCCACCCAATGCCGTTGCAAGTACATAGAAAAAGAAGCGCGCCTTACCCCAGCGGTATTCGAGCTCGGGACCCATAAAATACAGGACCAACCCGTTAAAGAGCAAATGGGTAGGACTCGTCAGGTCATGCACGAGCGCGTAGCTAAATAGGCGCCAAACTTCGAAATTGTGAAGAACCCGGGCAGGGTCCAACACCATGAAGCTATAAACCTGCCTGCCTAGGTATGTGTTCATGCCCAAGGCCAAAAGAACATAGGTGCCAATGAGCAGCCCTAGGAGAATCTGAATTGCTGAAAATCTCATAAGCAAAGCTTCCCATTGCCTGCGGCCAGGCGCAATAGGCGTCTTTTGAAATGGGAACGGTCGGCATTTAGGGCCCAGTCCAACAAAACTGCCAAGGCGTTTGTCTTGACGCACGAGCCTTATGTAAAATGAATATGCAGGAGAAATTAATGAAAAACCATGCGTCATTAGCCGTTTCGATCATTCTGTTGGCGCTCGCGATCTCGTGCGGATCTGTGGCAATGAGAACCACTCAAGATGAGACCAGCTTGATTGCCAATCCGGCGGCCATCTATTGCGTAGATAAGGGTGGGACTTCAATCATCGAAACCCAAACAAATGGTTCGATGGTCGGACTCTGTCAGTTCGCTGACGGATCAGAATGCGAGGAGTGGGAGTTTTTTTACATGAAGTGCAACATGGGCACGTGTTTCGGCTGGGATGTTGACAACAACGCATGCGCCTCGCCTAAATAACCCCATGTCTTGGCGACTGCTAGGGTTCGCCCTTGCCAGGCAAAGCTCTTTTTGCCAAACTTAAGCTTATGACAATGCCAAGCGTACCAATGACCCCTGCTGGTTTTAAACAGCTGCAAGACGAGCTGCGCGTATTAAAAAGTGTGGAACGCCCTAAGGTTATCAAAGATATCGAAACTGCCAGGGCTCATGGCGATATTTCCGAAAATGCTGAGTACGACGCCGCCAAAGAACGCCAGGCTTTTATTGAGGCTCGCATAAGAGATATTGAGGGCAAGGTTGCCAGAGCCCGGGTGGTAGATCGCCCCAACACAGACACGGGTGTTGTTGCCTTTGGCGCTACGGTAACAGTGCAAGATGCTGACACCGAAACCATGCAAAGTTGGACCATTGTCGGCGACGATGAGGCGAACATCAAAGAAAAGAAGCTCAGCATTTCGGCACCCATGGCGCGTGCGTTGATCGGAAAACGCATCGGCGACAGCTTTGAGCTTGAAACCCCCCGTGGCACCAAGCACTGGGAAGTCACGGACATACGTTATGGTGGCGTCGTCTAACAGCCTAGCAAACGATTCTTTTTTAAATCTTTCAGTGACTAATGTCGATGGCATTGGACCCAAAAGCGCCGGTATCCTACGCGAACATGGCATCGACACCGTTTGGCATCTTTTAAGGTCGCTCCCGAGAGCATTTGAACAACGAAAGCTTCTTGCAAGCGTTGACCACGCCAAGGCAGACGAGACCATTGTTGTGGTCGCACAATTGGTCGCCACAAGAGTCATCGGTTTTGGCAGAGCGCGTCGCATCGACAGCGCGATAAGAGATCATACTGGCACGTTGCGACTGACTTTCTTTTTTTCGCAACGTTTTCATCCCATTTTCAACATCAAGCCTGGCACACTCGTTACGGCGATCGGCAAAGTCACGCCATTTCAAGGTTCGTTAAGCCTCGTCCACCCCAAGGTTTACGTGGGTGATCGGGCGGAAGAACTTGCGGGCATGTGGCCTCTTTATCCCGAAAGCAAAGCCCTCAAGGCATCATTGCTTCACCGCTTTGCACGCAACGCCGCCTCGGATCAGCGAGCAACGAAGATCGATGACTGGGTTCCCCAAACTCTGCTTTCCGACTTGACGCTCTCTTCGGCCCACGACGCATACATACGCCCTCATTTGGGCCAAACCGCGTTAGAACTTGAAGCGGCGCAGCGTCGAGCGGCCTTCGATGACATGCTCGAATTTCAGCTTGCTAAACAGCGCGAGGCACAGCAAAACAGCCGAATTTCTGGCTTGCGATTTGAGCAGGCCGACGCACGAATGCTCTTTTCAGCGCTGCACGCCTTTGAACCCACTACCGCGCAGATGCGCGCTCTTGATGAAGCCGTTTTTGATATGGCTAGCGGCGGGGCAATGAACCGGCTTCTACATGGCGAGGTGGGCAGCGGGAAAACCGCCATTGCCGCGAGCCTGTCTCTTCACGCAGCTCGGAACGGCTTTCAAACATCTTTCATGGCCCCCACCGAAGTGCTCGCAAAGCAGCATTACTCCACCATCAAGGCAGGGCTGGCCGCAGAGGGCAAACGAGTGAGCCTTCTTTTAGGCAGCACGCCCAAGAAAGAAAGAGCTTCGCTGCTCGCCTCGTTGGCTGCGGGACATGTTGACGTGCTTATCGGCACCCACGCGTTGCTTACCGATGACGTTCAATTTCGAAAGCTTGGGCTTGTGATCGCCGACGAGCAGCATCGTTTTGGAGTGACGCAGCTGGAAGGCCTCGTGCAAAAAGGAAGCACCGTAGGCGTTGCCCCCCATGTGCTTGCCATGACCGCGACACCCATACCGCGAAGCATAGCGCTAACGGTGTACGGCGATATGGACGTCAGCGTTCTCGACGAGCTCCCCAAAAATAGAAAGCCGGTTACAACAATGCTTCATTGCGGCCTGGAACTTAAGCATTTGCAAAAAATCATCGAAGGCGCAGTTCTGGCGAACGAAAAGACCTACGTGGTCTATCCACTCATCGAAGAGTCTGAAAAGAGTGACTTGCTTGATGCAACCCAAGGCTTCGAAATGCTCAAGGCGCATTTCGGAGAGCATGGCGTCGCCATGCTACACGGACGAATGAAACAAGAAGAGAAGGATAGAACGCTCGGCGCCTTCGTCGCTGGCGATGTGAAGTTACTGGTCTCAACGACTGTGATCGAAGTGGGCGTGCATGTGCCGGATGCCGTTCACATGGTGATCATGAACGCCGAGCGTTTTGGCCTGGCTCAGCTGCATCAATTACGAGGACGTGTTGGCCGAGGCACCGGCCCGGGTTTTTGCCACTTGCTAACCAAAGAAACAAATGAAGAGAGCGATGCCTACCAACGCCTATGCGTGTTGGCCAAGACCCAAGATGGCTTTCGAATTGCCGAAGAAGATCTCAAAATCCGCGGGCCGGGAGATATTGCGGGCACGAGGCAGTCGGGCGTCGATCAATTTCGTTTTTTCCGTTTCGAAAAGCACACCGATCTGATTGAACCAGCCAGGCGCCTTGCGACCAAGCTGCTGACAGACGACCCGGCGTTGCAAACAAGGCATGTTCGTCATCTAACGCCTGAGGCCTCTAGGATTTAGCCTTGTTCTTTTTTGAGCGCTTCTGCTTGAAAATGCGTGCGGATTTGCGTCAGCAAATCCTCAATGTCGCCGGAGAACAGTTTCGGAAGATTGTGCACACTTAAGCCGATGCGATGATCTGTGCATCGGTCTTGCGGGAAGTTATAAGTTCGAATTTTCTCTGAGCGTTCAGCGCCGCCGACCATCGCTTTGCGTTCTGCGGCTCGCTCGGCATCTTGCTCTTGCATCTTTTGTTCGTACAAACGCGCGCGCAAAACCTTTAAGGCCTTGGCCTTGTTCTTAAGCTGACTCTTTTCATCCTGGCATTGCACCACCATTCCAGTTGGAATGTGCGTAATACGGACGGCCGAATCGGTCGTGTTGACCGACTGCCCGCCAGGCCCGCCAGCACGAAACACGTCGATGCGAAGGTCTTTGTCTTCGATCTTAATATCGACTTCTTCGGCTTCAGGCATGACGGCGACCGTGCATGTCGAGGTGTGAATACGCCCCTGCGATTCTGTCGCAGGCACACGCTGCACGCGGTGCACGCCGGCCTCATACTTAAGCCATGAGTAAACCTGATCGCCGCTGATCGTAGCAATGACTTCTCGGTAGCCCCCGTGCGTGCCTTCTGAGGCGCTTAGAAGCTCAAGCTTCCACCGACGCCTTTCGGCAAAACGCGAGTACATGGTAAACAGCTCACCCGCAAACAAGCTCGCTTCATCGCCGCCCGTTCCTGCGCGAATTTCTAAAATAACGTTCTTGTCGTCCAGCGGATCCCTTGGAAGCAGCAGTACTTTTAAGTGCGCCTCCATGCTTTCAACTTCTGGCTCAAGTCTTGCGACCTCAGCCTTCGCCATGTCTTTAAGTTCTGGATCTTTTTCAAAGAGAAGTTCTTTAGCGGCGGCGAGCTCGGTCATCTTCGACTCAAGCTCCTTGAAAGCCAACACCACGGGCTCAATCTGAGCGCGTTCTTTATTAAGCGCGACCAGTTCCTGCGCCTTAATGTCCGGACGCATCAATGCGTCATTGAGCTCGGCGTAGCGTTTTTCAACTTCCCTTAGTTTATCAAACATGGCTTTTTCTACTTACGGTACTTTCTTTTCGCGCCAGACTTTCGCAATGGCCCAAAATGCTGCAAAGGCAGGCAAAACAATCACCAACACAAATGCGATGATGGGATAAATAACGTCGACGGCCGACGGATTTAAAATGCGCTCTACGCCACCGACCAAAGCTTGTGCTGATTCGTTACCGCCCATAACAACCTCAAGTGTCAAAAACCAAACTTAAGTGTTAGCACAAACCGCAGCAAAATCGGCAAACACCTCTTGTTCGCCCGATTCTTTCTGAGCGCGCGGGTCGGCCACAACAACAGCTTTGCTTTGCTCTTCGCGCCACAAAGACTTCCTAAGCGCCGCCATGGCCACTTCGAGCTGATCCGCGCTTGGCTCCCTAGTCGTAAGCGACTGCATCAACATGCCAGGCCGAATAAAGGCCTGAATCAAAGTCCAATCGGGGTGTTTTGCCGCGGCGCGCTGAAACTCATACGCAATACCAGCGATCGGAAGCATCAATGGAACTTTTATGGCCAGTGAAAACAGGGCCTGCCACAAAGAGCTATCGCTCACCTTGGGCACAAAGGGCAAGGTCACTGCGAAAATCACGATGGATACGGAAATCACCAAAAGGATGAGCGTAGTGCCGCATCGCGGATGCGCAACCGGCATGGGCGCGGCGCCCTCGACGTCCAGCGAGCGGCTTTGTTCAAACGCGTGCACCGATTTGTGCTCCGCACCATGGTACATAAATAGCCTGCGAACATCCGGCATGCGTGAAATGAGCAGGATATAACCAATGAACAAGGCCATCTTAATGCTGCCGTCGACTAAGTGGAACCAAGCCGAATCCATGGGCAGCGCACTGACGCCATCTTTGGAAAACCACTCGCCCAAAGCCCAAGCCAGCATGTGCGGCACGCCCTTAAAGAGCAAGAGCCCCAAAAACATGCTTACCGCCATCATGCCAAGTAAAGCGTAATCCAAGGCCTTCGAGTCTTTTTTGCTTCCTTCCCCATCCGACGATTGGGCAACGCCAACCTTTTCGCCAGAAGCGTCTTGCAAATCGAGAGCGGCTTGTTCTGCACTAAACTTAAGCGCGCTCATGCCGTTATACATGCTTTCAACAAGCATCGTGGCACCACGAACCAAGGGCCAGCGCAAAAAGCGCGCGCGTTCAAAAAACGACAACCAGTGATGTTCTTTCACCACGATGCTGCCATCCTTGCGACGCACTGCGACAGCAAGGCTCTTTGGAGAACGCATCATAACGCCCTCAATGACAGCCTGGCCACCGACCAAAGGTTTGGTCATCGAAAGAAGCACGGATGGCATAGCTAACTTAAAAAGTCGCATGTATTTCATGGCAACAGGCCCCCAAAAGCAAAAGAAAAGCCACCTCAATACAAGGCGAAACCTCGATTGAGAATGGCTCCAAAGACACTAAGCAGATGCTTTTTGGTACTTTTTCCTAAAACGTTCTACGCGCCCTTCAACGTCCAAGAGCTTGTTTTTACCAGTGAAAAACGGATGGCATGCCGAACATACGTCCACATTGTAGACTTTGGTCGAGCGCGTCTCATAGGCATGACCGCAAGCGCACGTAATGGTCACATTCTTGTATTCAGGATGGATGTCTGCCTTCATATTGGCCCTCTCAAAATTTAGCTAAAGAGCTTTTCTCTTTACGCGTTTTTGCGCCTTTGGTCAATGGGTACCCTTCAGCCTTTTTGGCCCTTTGGGGCCAACATTTACCCTTGCCCCGTTGCCTTTAAGCAGACACAATCTTAAGGCAGACATTGAGGCAAACCATGACCCTATCGAGTGTAGACTTAAGGCAACGTTTTTTATCGTTTTTTGAGCGAAATGGCCACAAAGTAGTCAAGAGCTCACCGCTCTTGCCGGCCAACGACCCGACACTCTTTTTTGTCAATGCGGGCATGGTTCAATTCAAGGATGTGTTCACAGGCAAAGAAACACGGCCCTATAAGCGAGCCACATCCAGCCAAAAATGTGTGCGCGCCAGCGGCAAGCACAATGATCTTGAGAACGTGGGCCGCACGACCCGGCACTGCACCTTCTTTGAAATGCTCGGCAACTTTTCTTTTGGCGATTACTTTAAACGCGAAGCATGCGTGTATGCCTGGGACTTCTTAACGAAAGACCTTGGCCTAGATCCAAAACGTCTGAGCGTTACCATTTTTGGCGGCGAAGGGTCGCTTCCCAAAGACGAGGAAGCCTACGTCATCTGGCGCGACATCGTTGGCGTGCCTGAAGACCGCATTGAATCTAAGGGTATGGCCGACAACTTTTGGTCTATGGGCGACACCGGACCTTGTGGCCCATGCACCGAAATTCACTACGACCGCGGGCCCAATCACAAGTCCTTCACCATGGACGAGAGTGAGATCGAAGGCGATCGTGTGATTGAAATTTGGAACCTCGTGTTCATGCAATATGAGCGCAAAGCAGATGGCTCCATGGTGCCGCTGCCGGCACCATCGGTCGATACTGGCATGGGGCTCGAACGCCTATGCTCCGTCGTCAATGGCGTGCCAAGTAATTACGACACAGATTTAATGAAACCGTTCGTGGACTTCACAGCGAAGCTTTCCCATAAAACCTATCACCAGTCTAGCAGCGATGACGACGTATCGCTGCGCGTCGTTGCGGACCATTGCCGCTCTACCGCCTTTTTGATTGCCGACGGCATTTTCCCATCGAACGAGGGGCGCGGGTATGCACTCAGGCGTATCATGCGCCGGGCCATCCGCCATGGTGCGAGACTTGGTTTTAAGGAGCCATTTTTCCATTTGGTGTGTGACGAAGTTGTCAAACATTTCGGCGACATCTACCCCGAGCTCAAAGAAGCGCGAGCCATCATTGAACGTGTTGTTCGTCAGGAAGAAGAAACATTTAGAAAAACGATGGAGCGCGGCCTTGCGCTGTTTGACACCACTGTGAAGACCTTAAAACGGGGCGAGACCTTGGACGGCGCGGTTGTGTTTAGGCTGTATGAAACCTTTGGGTTTCCACCCGATTTAACGACAGTGCTGGCACAGGAACGCGGCATTCAAATTGACTGGCAGCGCTTTGAAAGCGCCAAAGCGGCTCACGAAAAAGCTTCGGCATCTGAGCTTGGTCTGGTGGGCATCGCTGATGTTTTTAAGGAAATACGAGAAAAAATTGGGCCCACCCATTTTATAGGCGAGTCCCACAATAAAGGTGAAGGCAAGGTACTGGTGTTGCTCAAAGATGGCATAGCAACACAGACCCTTTCTGAAGGTGATGAAGGTGCAGTGATATTGGATCAGACACCTTTTTACGGCGAGTCTGGCGGCCAGGTTGGCGACACTGGCTTGCTTACGACCGGACATATGAAGGCCGAAGTGCTTGATACCAAGAAGATCGTCGACCTGCATGTGCATCAAGTGCGCCTGCTGGCGGGCCAAATTAAGGTCGGTGAGCGCGTTCAAGCAAGCATTGATACACAGAGGCGTGAAGACATTCGCAGACATCACTCGGTTACCCACCTGCTGCACGCGGCCCTAAGGCAAGTGCTTGGCGATCACGTGTCGCAAAAGGGCTCGCTGGTTGCACCTGATCGTTTGCGTTTTGATTTTTCGCATTTTGAGCCTATGTCGGAAGCAGAAGTTCAGCGCGTTGAGGATTTGGTTAACGATTGGGTGCTATCCAACTCGGATGCGCATGCTGAAGTAACGTCTTTTGACAAGGCAAAAACACTTGGCGCCATGGCCCTCTTTGGTGAAAAATATGGCGACGAAGTTCGTGTGGTTAAAATGGGGCCGCACTCTACCGAATTATGCGGTGGGACGCACGTGCACCGAACCGGCGATATTGGCCCCTTTCGTATTCTTTCTGAATCGGCCTTGTCGGCAGGCATTCGGCGCCTTGAAGCCGTGGCTGGAAGAATCGCGCTGAATCTCATGCGAAAGGAGCAGCGTTCACTAAAGTCGATATCAAAGCAGCTCCAAACCGCCCCCGCAGCAATTGAAGATCGGCTGGCAGTGCTGTTAAAAGACATGGAGCTAACAAAAGCGTCGCTAGAAGCAGAGCTCGCAAAAAATGTGCGCGCTCATGCAGCTGACGCATCAAAGAAAGCAAAGGACGTCAAAGGCATTCAGCTACTGGTTGAACGCATGAAAGACGGCACAGAGCCAAAGAATATGCGCGACTATGCCGATGCACTGCGTGATCAACTGAAGTCGGGTGCCGTGGTTTTGGCTTGCGCGACATCGCCAGATAAATGCACCATTTTGGTCTCCGTCAGCAAAGACTTGAGTGCACGGCTCAACGCCGGTACCTTGGCAGCGGCCCTCGCGCACATGATTGACGGCAGAGGCGGCGGCAAACCTGATTTTGCTCAAGCGGGCGGCCCACGCGTGGAACTGATCGATAGCATGCTCAAGAGCACTGAAACTTTGGTAGCAAACTCGCTCAAGGCAGCTAATTGACGCCTCTAATTAGAGACGCGATCCCTGCATTTGGGGCATGAACCAAAAATACCGATGCGGATCAAGAGCAACAACGGCTTCATATTGCCGAAGTTGTCGACGCTACTGCAAATTGTAGCCAAATACTTTTTGGCCTAGCTAGAAAGCCACAGCAAGCGAGGCCATTAGTAAACGAGGCCTTGGCTCTATATCAAGGAGACTATTATGCCAGATACAAGAGGAATCGACCTCGTTGGGCCCGCAACGAGCAACAACGTACTTCAAGCAGCCACGTTGGATGGAACCGTCGGCCAAGCTCATGAAAAAATGGACCAGGCAGCACTAAGACTTTTCGCACATGACGAATTTCATTTGACCGGCAAGGGTTACGAAAGTCGTCTTGGCAAGTTCGTCGGCACCATGCGCACTTTCGCAAAAGCAGCCGGCTGCACTGGCGCAAGCCTTGGTTTTGTAACAATGGCACCAGTGGACCTCGTCTTGGGTCGCGGCAAGGAACGTCTACACGGCGAACCGGCCAACGTTCTGGATAAAGGTCTTGTTGGTTATGTGGCGGAAGGTGCTGGAGCTCTAGCCAGCGGATTGGCCGAAGTGGGTGGGATGCTCGGTGGCGCGGTTATCGGCGCCGTCAGCTGCCCTGCATCGGTAACCACTGAACGGTCGCCTGGGGCTTGGATTGAAGATGCTGCGTCAAAAACCGGCACAGCTACCGGAGCTACAACCGCGATTGCTGTGTCGGCCCCGCTCGGCATCGCACTGACCATCGCCAGGGTTCCGTCGCTAGCCGTCAAATACAGCCTGACATTTGCACTCGCAGTTGTCGGCGGTGTTGTCGGATTCATAGCCGGTTCGATCCGCGCTATCTTCAACCGCTAGCGAAGCCTCTAGAAGAAGGCAGCACTCCTGTTGTGCTGCCTTTTTTGTGCGCAGTTAAAAATATGTACAATATTCTTCCAGGGCCGCGTGGCACCTTAATTGGCGGAAGCATCAAGGAAATCAAGCGCAAAGGAATCCTAGATTTCTATGGGCAGCAATGGCGCAGCTATGGCGATTGCTTTCAAGTGCGCTTCGCCCACAAACGCATCGTAGTCCTTGTTCATCCGCATCATGCGCATGAAGTCTTGCTTGAAAAGCGCGACAATTACATCAAAGGCGCATCTCATGACGGTATTCGCCTGCTCATTGGCGACAGCGTCTTTACCGCTAACAATGAGCGCTGGGCAAAGCAGCGCCGCGTCATGCGCGATTCCTTTACCATGCAAAGCATCAACAATTACGTACCGATCATGGCGCGGGCGTTGCAGCACACTTGTGCGCGCCTAGGCGAGTTGGCTGCTTCTTTAGAATATCTCGATCTCTCCAGGGAGATGAGGCGCTTTACATTGCGCGCTCTGTCAGAGTCTCTATTTGGAACCGCATCGTTTGTAGGTGATTTAAGTGTTGAAACGCCCGTTGAAAATTTTGGAATTCGCTTCATTGAGCGAACAAACCAAGCGACTCCACTTCCGCTGTGGGTTCCGACGCGTAGCAACCGCGAGTTCAAAGCGGCGCGTACTGCGTGCCTAGCCAGACTCACACAATTGATGGAAATGAGCGGATCCAATCACGATGCCGAAGGGACTACGGCTACCCAAAAACTCTTGCTTCATCGTTTAAAAGACTCTGTCGCGAGTGCAGGCCCTGATCACATGACCGCGCGTCAGGCATTTGACGAATTTATCACCATGTACTTTGCCGGCCATGAGACGACAGCCAATGCGCTCACGTGGATCTTCTATCTTTTAGATCAGCATGAAGACGTTAGAGAGAAACTCCTTCGTGAGCTTGATGCGCAGGAACTTGGGGAAGCCCCAAACATGAATGACCTAAGCGCTCTGCCTTACACGCACATGGTGATCGCTGAGGCGCTAAGACTCTACCCACCGGCGTGGGTAATCGCGCGTGACACAGTCATGGACGACGTGATTGGCGGATATCGCATTCCAAAGGGCAGCGTTGTGCTAACAACACCCTATTTCGCCCATCGACATCCGGATTTTTGGCAAGACCCAGAACTTTTCTGCCCTGAGCGTTTCGCCGGAGAATCAGCCAGAAAAACGTTGAAAGAAGGCTATATGCCCTTTGGGCACGGCCAACGGATTTGCCTTGGGAATCTTTTTAGCCTCGTTGAAATCAAACTGGCCGTGGCGATCTTGGCCAAGAAATTCCTGCTTAGATTAAAGCCTGGCCTCATGATTCGTGAAGAAGCCAGGGTTGTGCTTGTACCAGATAAGCCACTTGAAATGAGCGTGGAAACGCGAGGGTGAGTCTGACGATTCGCCAAACCTATCTCGCAGTTTTGCGATATTGGCCGGCGATGACTTCGGCAATGCAACAGGTGAGTTTTTTCGCAGCCTCAATATGCAAAAACTCATTGGGCCCATGGGCGTTTGACCCCGGCCCCAAAAGACCCGTGATTACAAATTGAGCCTTGGGGAATTTTTTGCCTAGCATCCCCATAAATGGAATCGAACCGCCCTCGCCCATGTACATGGCCGCTTTGCCAAAATAATTCTGAGATGCTTTTTCTACGGCGCTCGCAAGCCACAGGTCCTCGTTAGGCGCACTCCACCCAGACTCCGCTTCTGTCACCTGAAATTCCACTTTCGCACCAAATGGCGGGCCATGTTCGAGCGCCTGCTTTATGAGAGCAGCGGCCTGTTTGGCATCGCACGTTGGTGCAAGCCGCATGGACAATTTTAACTTGAGTGATGGAAGCGTGACATTCCCAGCATTCTCTAATGTAGGCAAGCCCTCGCTGCCGGTGACAGAAAGCGCTGGTCGCCAATTGCGATTCAAAATCAATTCGACTGGGTCAGTCGAAACCGGTTTTGCGCGTTCCACGAACGGCAGGCTCTCGTAGATGTCTTGTTTAAGCAAACCGGCAGTGTGCTGGGCTTGCTCGATTCTCTGGCTCGGAATATCGACATGCAGTTCTTTAATTAAAACTCGGCCTGTTTTGTCATCTTCAATGCGCGCCAGCAGTTGGCGAAGCACCATCATGCATGAAGGAATAACGCCGCTGCCGCTGCCCGAGTGCACCCCCTGCGTCAAGACATCGATGCTCAAGATGCCTCCAACCAGACCACGCAGCGAGGTTGTCAGCCAGAGCTGGTCGTAGTTGGCGCACCCCGAATCCAAACAGATGATGAGGTCGGGTTCACCAATGCGATGCTTCAACGCGTCAACATAATGTGGCAAGTCACTGCTGCCACTCTCTTCGCAGGCTTCAATCAAAATCACGCACCGCGCGTGCGGAATTTTTTGTTGTTTAAGCGCGTTGATGGCAGTCAGTGCCGCAAACACGGCATAGCCGTCATCGGCGCCACCGCGACCGTAGAGTTTTCCGTCTCTAAGCACGGGCGTCCAAGGCCCGAGTCCTGGCTCCCAGCCTCGCATTTCTGGCTGTTTGTCGAGATGTCCATAAAGCAAAATGGTCTCGTCTAAATCGCCGGGAATCTCGATCAAAAGCAGCGGCGTGCGATTTTCCTCTTCTACAACATCGAGCTTCATACCCGCAGGCGCATTCGCCAGGCACCAATCAGCAAGCAACCGCGCGGCCTTATCCATGTGTCCGTTCAATTTCCACTTCGGATCAAATTGAGGGGACTTGTTCGGAATACGAATATACTCAGACAGCGTGGGAATGATCGAAGCATCCCACAAGCGATCGACATAGGCTTTATTTTCTTTGATGTTAAGCATCTTGAATATTTCCAGTGTTTACATGCCTGTCGAGCCAAAGCCTTGAGCGCCACGCTCTGTTCTGTCTAAGGCCAGTGTCGCCTCGAGCTGCGTTGCCGCAGTCTTTCCAATCACCAGTTGGGCGACACGCATTCCACGTTCTATGCGAAAGACCTCTTCAGACAAGTTAATCAAAATGACCTGCACTTCGCCTCGATAATCCGCATCGATGGTACCAGGCGAGTTAAGAACCGTCACGCCATGCTTGGCCGCCAAACCAGAACGGGGGCGAACTTGAGCCTCAAACCCGTCTGGAAGCCCCAATGCAATTCCCGTCGGCACTTTTGCACGCGCCAAGGGCTTTAAGTCAATCGGTTCATGATTCGCAGCGACCAAATCAAATCCGGCGGCGTTCGCTGTTGCTCGCCTTGGACAAAGCAGGTGCTGCGCGTGTGCATCGCCCGAAAGCGCCAAGGCATCCACAAAAACAAAAGGAATTGCGATCACGTCAAGCTCCGCCGGTTTTTTATCAGTTAAGCACTGCATCTAAATAGGCGTTGGCATCAAAAGGTTTTAAATCATCGAGTCCTTCACCCACTCCAACGAAACGCACAGGGACTTTTAGTTCGTCCACGACAGAAATTGCGATTCCACCTTTGGCAGTACCGTCTAGCTTGGTCAAAATGACGCCCGTCAAAGGAGCAACCTCAGAAAATTCTTTTGCTTGCGCCAAAGCATTGTTTCCCGTTGTGGCGTCAACCACCAGAAGGATCTCATGTGGCGCGCCGGGCGCGGCTTTGGAAACCACGCGCACAATTTTCTGCAGCTGGTCCATCAAATTGCTTTTGGTGTGAAGCCGCCCGGCCGTATCGCACAGAACGACATCGATCTTTTCATCTTTCGCTTTTTTAATCGTGTCAAAGAGCACTGACGCAGGATCGGCCATTGGCGTGCTCTTAACGATTGGCGAGTGCGTACGCTGTGCCCAAACTTCAAGCTGCTCGACCGCTGCGGCACGGTAGGTGTCTCCCGCTCCAAGCAATACGGTCTTGCCCTCGTTTTTTAAAGCCCACGCCAGCTTGCCAATGCTTGTGGTTTTACCAACGCCGTTTACACCAACAAAGAGCGTCACATGCGGACCATCGCCGATTTTATTGACGTCACGACTTGCCGAATGAAGAATATTCGACAATTCGGAACGAAGCGCGGATTTTAGACTATCAAGCGTGAGATCTTGACCTTGCCCAATGTCGCCACGCAGGGTCTGCAACACCCGCTCCACGGTGCCAATATTGATATCCGCTTCAACGAGGGTTCGCTTGAGCTCATCATAAAAGTGGTCAGCATTGGTGACCTTCGACGTAAAGAGCGATTCGAAACGCGATGCCAGACTCGAGCGCGTTAGGGCAAGCGCTTTCATGAGTGGATTTTTCGGTGCATCAGATGCCGCATTTGGTGGAGGAACGGGCTCTGGTTCCTTGGATGGTTCAGGTTCTGGATCTGGATTTGGTACGGGGGTCGGCTCTGGCGAGGGTTCTGGTTCAGGATGCGGCTTTGGCCCAGGTTCGGGTTCCGGGTTTGGCTCTGGCGAAGGCCGTGGGGTTTGGACGGGCTTTTGTTCCGGCAATGGCTTAGATGAAGCCTGCCTTAATGCGGCACGACCGCTGGTGGCACGATAATAGGCGAATAACCCACCGCCAAGGGCAATTACAGCCAGACACAAAGCTAGAATCATGTTCCAATCCCAAAAAAGGAGCCTTGATCTTGGACCACGGGCTGCCAACCATGTCAATGGTTCCGCAATCATTTAGACGTTTGAATTTGTCTTTTTTTGTGCTGTATTGTGCCTGCAAATTCACAACTAAAAGAAATGCAAAGAGTGTACAATGAATGGTCGAATGCGAAATCTAGCTCTTCTGGTAGCCAGCATATTCCTATATCTGGGTTCGTTTTCTATGTTCGCAGAAGGAGCGGCAGCCCCGTTTCCAACCCCTGCAGCCCCGCTGCCTGGAAAGGCCAAGACAGCAACACCCGCTGGCGAATCTGGCTTAGCTGGAGCGAAAAATTTTGGCGAATTTGCAGAGCGTTATAGGCTTTCACGGGAGATTGAAGAGGTCCTTAAAGGTTTTTTGCTAAGTTCGGTATTGACGAAAAAGCCTGTTCGAACAGTGGCAGAACGGTGCCGCCTGCTTGACCCAAAACACCAGGCAGAGTTTGAGAATGCTCGCCGCAAAGAAGATAAACTTGTCCAGTTCCTCGACATCTATAAGCCTTCTTCTGGGCGCTATAAGCCGGCCGACACGGTCGCAGCTTTTGTAGCACAATATGAGTTGCTTCCCGCGCTAGGCGCAACGTTCGGGGATGCGGGCGTGAAGTCTGCCGAAGAACTCATCCGTTTTCCTGATATTTTTGAAGTCCTTGATGTGTTTGACGTCGCTCACTACATTGCGGGTAAGTCGTCTTTTCTTGGATTGGAATCACTGGCGCAACTAGGGCGTGGCCACCAGCAACGACTGCGACTGGCGCTGGAGTTCGAGCGGGTTCTAAGGCCCATGTATCACGAGATACGCGCTACTGGTTTTACCAAAATCGCTGCGCCGGAGGTGGGCCCATCCCCCGCCATGGATACTTTGGAAACTCCCATCCTTCGGCTAAGGACTAGCTGGGCGAATCGCATGGAGCGGCTCATGAGAGGGGCGAAGGCCCCTGCACCTGCTGCCGCTGCGTCTGGTTACAGCGCTGCGCCTGCTGCGGCGCCTGCCGCTGCGTCTGGCTCCAGCGCCGCCCCGGGCGCCATCTCTGAAGACGGCGGATTTCGCCGATTAATCGCCGAGCTTAGTTCCGACCAAAAAGGCCCAGTTAAAAACATGTGTCTGTATGACGAGAGCAGGCGGGCGGAACTTGTTTTCCATTATATGGATCGCTTCCTAAATCATTATTTTGGCGAGCCCCTATCGGGAGCTCCAAAAAATGGGGATTTTACTTGGGGATACATCCAAAAATGGCAAAGGCTATTCGGTCTTCTATATGATGTCGACCAGCTGGGGCATCCCCACCGATACGAGATAGAAGCTAAAGAAATATCGAGAGCCGAGAAGATCTCATATGCCAGAGACAGCCTCTACGATGGATTATCATTTGGGATATACCCACTTCCAGTTTCTGGCCCGCGTTCCAACGAACTGTTTAGATACTCTTCTCTTAAGGATTGGTTTCTTGCTGGCATTGCCCCCGTGAGCATTGAGCTGGGCGGCGACGAAAAGGTCGCTCTATTATTGGGGCATCCAATCATATCTAGTTCCACCACAGACGGTGCCTTCACCTTAATGAGGCATGATTTATTGCACATTAATACCATTATGGGACCCAATTACGCCCATTTGCGCCTTCGGGACCGGCGACAATGTGGGCTGTTTAGGCAGTGCTCGCTGTCGCTGACCGATAAAACGACCAAGTATAATATTTCGTTATTTTACCTTAAGCACGAGTTTCTTGACCAGCTTAAATCCGCCTTTGCTAAAGGCGAAGCTAATTTGAGGCGTGAACTGTTTGAGTTTGCTCTTGAGTTGGTTTTGGAGAGGGAGATTTCTCGGTTTCCATTGTTTCTTGGTGAAAACTCATTGCTCGGCAACGCACCTAGGGAGCGAGGAGCCACTTGTTGGAGTGTAGACCAGCTTGATGCCAGATATCGGTTTGCGATAGCCAATGATCACGGGGGGCCTCTAGATGTAGCGTCGAAAGCGGAGACAGCCTTTTTGTGGGAGCTAGAATCGGCTGATGGGCCAGGTGGGGTGGTGAACTGGCGCGACTTTTTGTCAAAGTTAAACATCAGATGTAAGGCTGAAATGCGGCGAAAAGTGGCTCCACTCGTGCTAGTCCCAGATAACGAGCCCGGCAGAGAGCACAGCGAATTGAAGAAGAGAGTTAAGGGCTTTGCGCTAAGAAAATTCCCAGAAGTGGTCGCGGACAGGGTTCGCCGGGAGCTTAAGAACCTGGATGAGATTTTTGCGAAATCGAGGCTTATCCCTGAGTGCGTAGAAATATTCGAGCTGAAAGCGCCGACGGCCGACCCGATGCAGCCATGTTCAAATCCCAAAAAAAGGAGCCATGATCTTGGACCAGGGGCTATCAACCGTGTCAATGGGCGCGCGGACTGTACCGGCCACACGAGCGGATAAGATTGCTATGAAGCAGGGTATTTACCATGATCTTGAAGCAATTTTTACTAAGCTCAACCAGCTCTATTTCAATGGGTCCGTAAGCGCTCAGGTCGTCTGGGGCAAAAAGGCACCGTCAAGGCGTAGCGCACAGCGCTCTATAAGGCTCGGCTCCTACTGCTCCAAACGGCGTTTGATCACCATTCACCCGGCGCTTGATCAGGCTTTGGTGCCCCGCATGTGCGTGGAGCGCATACTATTTCATGAGATGTTGCACCAGCGTTGCCCACCAAAACAAATCAGGCGCGGGTTTAGATCGGTACATCCGCCCGAGTTCTTGGAACAAGAAAAGCAGTTTGCGGGACTCGAATTGGTTGATGAGTGGTTCAAGGCCCATTTGACTGTGGTTTTGGCGAAGCCAAACAAACACCCTTGACGAATGCTTTTGCTCGTTGCATACAAAACATGTCTATTGCGGGAGTAACTCAGTGGTAGAGTGCAACCTTGCCAAGGTTGAAGTCGTGGGTTCGAATCCCATTTCCCGCTCCAGATTCGTTTGTGAATTTTGAGTATTGAACTTATTTAATTCAAGGCAGCAGGCTGAATTTCTCAGTCTGCTGTTTTTGTTTTGGCATGTGCCTACTTTAAGCGTGGAGAAAAACCATGATTGCTTATCTCGAAGGCACCCTCCTTAAAAAGGATGCCAAAGGCATTGTTGTTTTTGTCCATGGCGTCGGATTATTGATACAGCTTAGCAAGCCGGATGCAGATGTTCTTGGCGCACCCGGACAGCCAGTCGCTTTGCACATTCACACGCAGCTTCGCGAAGATGGCATCAGCCTCTTTGGTTTCATCCATGAAAACGATTTCATGTTGTTTGAAGAAGTGATTCAGGTCAGCGGCATCGGGCCCAAGCTTGCGCTGACCTTGCTGTCGGGAATGAAGGCGGCAGATATTCAGCGCGCTGTTTTGACCGAAGACGTCAAAGCCCTCACTCGCATCAACGGCATTGGTAAAAAGACAGCCGAACGCATGGTCTTTGAACTCAAGGAGCGCCTTGCCCATTTAAGTCTGCCAAGCGAGTTGCCACGAAAGGAAAACATGCAACTTGAAGACCTGCGCTCCGCCCTCACACATCTTGGCTTCAAGAATCCAGCAATTGAAAAAGCGCTTTCGAGCATCGACGCTCTGGGTATTAAACATCAGCCGCTCGAAACGCTCCTGCAGGAAGCCCTGAAGTACGTGGAATAGGAAGAAAGAATGAATGAGTCCCCAGAACGAAGCACCTTGCTTTCGGCTGAAATGCACCTAGAAGAAGGGCGCATTGATACAGCACTGCGTCCACAGAATTTCGAAGAATACGTTGGGCAGGAACATATTGTCGACAACTTAAGGGTATTTGCAAAGGCCGCTAAAATGCGCGGCGCTCCCATGGACCACCTGCTGTTGTCAGGACCCCCGGGTCTTGGGAAAACGACGCTGGCTCACATTGTGGCCAAAGAAATGGGGTCGCAGCTTTTTTTAACCTCTGGGCCTGCTCTCGAAAAAAAAGGCGACCTGGCCGGACTGCTTACGAACCTTGCACACGGCGATGTACTTTTTATTGACGAAATCCATCGACTGCATCCGATGATTGAAGAAAATCTCTACCCCGCGATGGAGGCTTTTCGCTTTGACGTCATCATCGGTGAGGGCCCACACGCAAGAAGCCTCGCTCTGCCGCTAAAACCTTTTACCCTGGTGGGCGCGACCACAAAAACCGGCTTGTTGACCTCTCCCTTGAGAGATCGTTTTGGATATGCTGCGCGTTTGCTCCTCTACACGGTTGATGAGCTGCAAAGCATCGTCGCCCGTTCTGCTCATCTACTTAGAACTCCGATCACGAACGATGCGTCGCAGGTCATTGCAAAACGCAGTCGGGGAACGCCTCGCATTGCCAATCGAATTTTAAAGCGTGTCCGAGATTTCGCGGATGTTTCCAACGGTGGAAAGGTCGATCTGGATCTCACTTTGGACGCGCTAAAAAAACTTGGCATTGACTCTGAAGGCTTCGACCTGATGGACTTAAAGCTCCTCAAAACGCTGATCCATACATTCAAAGGGGAGCCCGTTGGCTTAGAAACGCTCGCGGCCTCGCTAGGAGAACCATCGCATACCATCGAAGACGTCTATGAGCCTTATCTCTTGCAAGAAGGCTTTATCTTGCGCACCCCCAGGGGCCGCATCGCCACAGAAAGAGCCATTCAACATTTACGGGCACAAAATTAATTGTACGTTGATTCTAAATTTAATGAACTGTCTTAGGTTAAATTACTGTTAGGTGTATGCGTTTGCTTATCCGTCTATACGCAATGGCTTCCTTAAGAAAGGCATTCTGCGCGAGCCTTCTCGCGTCGATGCTGTTTTTATGGCCATCGTGTACGCTTGAACAACTATTTCCCGACAAGGTCGCCGATGGAGCGGCTCGGCTTAGCATTGCAAACATGGGTGCTTTGCTACAGTACATTTCGAAGGATACGAAGTGTGGCTTCAAGAACCCTGATGTCGTAGATGCGGTTGACATAAAACGAAGCGCGAAAGACAGCAAACGGTTCATAGCCACATACGAGCTGAAAAACTGCACCATCGATTTTGATGCTCGCTGCAATGGTCCGTGTGTCATCAGGGACTGTAATGATGTCGGCACTTCGTTAACAGGAAAAGTGACCATAGGTTTTGCCAAGCAAATCCGGCATGGTCATAGAACGGCAGACAAGGGTGCCAATGCCGTTATACCTGTAGGCGACAACGCGGTTCGCATTATCATGGGCGATATCCGTTTCGACAACTTTGGAGTCAAGAGCTCCTCCCGCAATGAGCACATGATGATGGTTTCCGGGACCGCCGAACTGGAGACGTCGGTTCACCTCGCCGAGAGCAAAGGCAGCGATGGGTTATGTAGCGTAGTAACGCCCAATCTAACCATCCATCGCATCGCGCTTGAAAACGTTCATGCACGCATGCCCGGCGTATCGGGACACTTCACCGTTCCACTCGACGCGACCCTACGCGCTCAGGTCGGAAAATATAAAACCAGCGAAAATATGCTTGGCGGTAAGGTTCGTGTTTGGGGCGAGCAGGTCGTGGTTCCGGCCGATAAAAAAGGGCTTGATCCTGGCTACAGCGCCGAACAATTTGAGAAGGAACTGGCATGCATTAAAGACATCAGGCTGCCACTTTCCTACAATTGTGACTTTGATCGCTTTTTTGCCATGACCGTCGCAAGGCTGCTCGTCCTTGATTTTAGTACGATTGCGCAGGAATCGAGTGCGGAAGACATGACACCCAAAGATAAGAGATGCGCGTTTTCGTTTAGCGAAATTAAGGACCCTAGCGATGTTGCCCGCATCCTGAATCAGATCAAAATAGAAAAACAAGAAAACGTAAACGGTGACTATCGAGAAACCACATTTGCACTCAGAAAACACTGCAGACTTGGTATCTCCGCCGACCCCAAGCTGTACGACACATATTGCCCGGTCGGCCCCGCCCAAACAGTCTCGGAAACCTACATGGAGGGTTTCGCCGACATAAAAAAGGGCCGCATGAAAGTTAAAGGTGAAACGGTATGGGTCGGAGGGCTGGTTTTCCCTCACGCTGAGCCTCGAGCCCCCGAGGATGTCAGCATTCAGCTTTCTAATGTACAGCTACATTCGTTTTCAAGTTATTTTAAAGACGCTAAGGAGAAGGCTCCGCGTGCTAAACTTGTGCTTCGCAAGGGCACGCTAAGCGGAAATATTAAGCCAATTTTAACTGGCAAAAAAGCTAACCCACAAGTCTTTAAAGAGCCTACTCCGGTTGTTTTGTTTGAAAACATCAAAGTAAAAAAACCAATTGAAGCCAGACTGTATTTCCGCCCCGACGAATCAGAAGACGTTGGAGCGCCGACGGGTTTTATTGAACTACGCCTCGAAATTAATGCTAGCGATCTTAGCGCGCAAAACGGTTTCTACAATGGCGACGGAAACTGGCTGTCCGGATTTATCACGATCAATGGCCAACGGCATAATATGAAAAAGGAAAAACTAAATCCTGACTATGACCAAAAGCTATTTGATGAAGCCTATCAGTGCCGAGAAGATGCCAAATACAAAAAGCCAATTTCGGAAATCGTTCCTGCGGACGGCCAATGGAAAAACAAACAAAAACAGATTAAAGGTCGCCCGGCAGCCAAATCAAACAAGTGATTGCGTCTTGATGAGCATTGCCGACTTCAGTGCGTCTACGTTTGACAGGCCTGCGGCAAACATATTCCCCTTCAAAGAAAACAGAATTTCTTCAATGGCCGCAAACAATTTCTCTTCACCCTGTATTGCGGCCACCAACATGGGTCGTGCCATGGCGGCGATGTCGGCCCCTAGGGCGATGGCCTTGGCCGCATCAATGCCTGTTCGAATACCGCCAGTTGCAATCAACGGGATGTCTTTTGAAACTGAACGCACGGATTGAATCGAATCTGTCGTAGGGATGCCCCATTCGCCAAATAGCTCACCTTGGCGCTTAAAGGCCCAGGCTGTTGCTACGAGCGCCTCGACCTTACTCCATGAGGTGCCGCCAGCGCCTGCACAATCAAGCCCGCTAACGCCGGCATCAATCAAGCGTTTGGCGGCCCCAGCACTTAAGCCGAAACCAACCTCACGCGCAAAAACGGGAACGCTCTCTTTTTTAAGCGCGTCACAGATAAGCGAAAGCCGCGACAAAACGTCTGTTAGGTCAGTGTCACCGCCTTGCTGAACCATCTCTTGCACCGCGTTGAAATGCACGAACAGGGCGTCTGCTTCAATCATGTTCACAGCGCGTTTGGCTTGCTCCACGCCGAAGCCGCGCGCGAGCTGTCCAGCGCCAATATTACCGAACAATAAGACATCCGGTGCATGCGCCCGCACGCGAAACGAACCCGCAAGGTCATCATTTTCCATGGCCACGCGTTGGCTGCCCACGCCCATGGCCAAACCAAAATGTTGCGCTGCTCTGGCCCAAAGGCGGTTTAGGTCACGACCGCGCTCCACACCACCTGTCATGGGCGCAATCATGAGAGGCGCACGCAATGGCTTCTTCAGGAAGGTGCAAGACGTATCGATGGAAGCAAGGGACAGGGGACTCGCCGCCTCGTTCACAAACGAAAAATGCTCAAACCCAGCACTCTTTGTGTACTGCGACTCATCAAGGAGACAGGCCTCCAAATGCGCCAGTTTGGCGCTCGGAGCGCGGTTTGCTGGGGTGTTCGCCATAGCCAGAAGCTGTAGCCAAGTCATTCTGATTCGGCAACCGCTGATCCTATGGCCCCAACCGGGGTTGGAATGGAAGAAAAGCGCACTGCTGGGAGGTCGGTTGTGCCAAGAACCAACTGTGCCCCTCGTTTTGGCTTGTACCCAACCTTGACACCCATTTTCTTGGCAAGGGTATGCTTGGACACGCCATATTGCGATGCAATTTGAGCGATTGTTTCCTTGCCGGAAGCCTTGTGAACCAACTTTTTGTTTTGAGTTTGGGCCTTAAGGGCCAACTTTTGGCTTCGCATTAACCGGCCGTAAGCATCATGGAAACGCTTAGACTGCCCTTCTGGCACGCGAAGCGTAAAGTCCGCGGGCAATACGAGCGCTCCGTTTCGTGCCGCCTTGCTTAGCGCGGGATTGAAGGCCTCAAACCAGCTTTCTTCAAACGCACCACTGCTGATGAGGTCTGGGGCACGCGCGCCCTTGGCCAACCGCACCACATCATAGCGCCATGGTTTTTTTCTCACAGCGTTTGGGAAAAACTCTTTGGCGTTTTTGTAAACTTGCACCGCAGCCAGGAATTCAAAGTAATAGTTGCGCGACGCAAACTTGAACCGTTTGCCGTCATGCTTGTTCAAAATGTCTTCAAGCTCAAAAGAGCCGACGTTGGTTGCAGCCCGAGCCATACCGGCCTGGCCACAATTGTACGATGTGATGGCCAATGGCCAGTTCTTTAGTTTGGCCTTGGCCGCTTTGAGGTAACGAATCGCTGCTTCAGTCGCCATCATGGGGTCGAGACGCTCGTCGACGAAATGATTAACATGAAAGTAGGAGCGAGCAGTTGCACGCATGAATTGCCAAAGACCAGTTGCGCCAACCCTGGAAATAGAAGGAGCATGAAACAGGCTCTCGACAAACACAATACCAATGAGCTCTTCCTCAAGGCCCTGCTGGCGAAGACGCGCCTTCATCTCATCTTCATAGGCGCCGGCATTCATGTAGCCTCGCAAAAACCGTTCCTTAAGGCCCATTTGCGAACGCATGTTGTCGCTCAAAGCATATTTGTCTTTGCGCGGATTCTTTTGGAGCGCCAGATACACGTCTCTCACCACGCCGCCGAGACCTACTTCTGATGTGGGGCGTTTTTCGTCGAGCTCTTTCAAGGCCGCGGCCACATCAGCTCTGGCCTTGGAAATGGTCTTTTCATAGTCGTTCGCATTCACGTCAATGCGGTCCGTTGGTAGCTGAACGGTATAATAGACCAGCCCGAGGTCATCGCTGTCAAAAAAGACGACTTCGTTGGTGTGCACCCTGCTGTAAATGTTGACCCAAAAATCGACCGATGAGCGGAAGGAATCCGGGCACGGAAATGGGTCTTCACCAGCCCAAGAGTGCGTAGAAGCGATGAACAGGGCAAGCACCCAGATGCGCATTAATAACGACATGTGATTCCCTTCAACTTAAATCATAGCGCAAAAAAAAGCCCCGCTTCAATTCTGCAACGAATACAAAAAAAACAATCCGCAAAGTACTTGGCATGGCCCCTTAAAGTGACATAAAGGTCTTCAAATCGAATCACTCAAGGCTTCTATGCAATTACGCTCTATTGTACGAACTTCCCTTTGTTTATTCATGTGCTGTCTATCAGGATGCATCAAAAAGAACAGCCCAATTGATCAAGAAAAACCAGTAGATATGCTTCTCTCAAGCGTTCCGGAGACCTTAGATCCGCGTTACGCGACCTCGCTCGTGGCCACCAATCTGTCGCGAATTCTCTACGCTTCCCTCTTTGAATTCGGCGATGACTTGAACCCCGTGCCGTTCCTGGCAAAGGGTGTGAAAAGCATCAGTGACTTGGTTCACATTGTCGAGTTACGCAACGATATCTATTTTCATAACGGCAAGCGCATCACGGCAGAGGACGTCGCTTATACCTTTGGCGCTCTCGCAACTGATGATGTCGCCTCCCCACACGCTAGCAAGCTCGATTACATAGATGCTGTTGTCGCCATAGACGACACCCATGTGGAATTCAAATTAAAGCGCGCCTATGCGCCTTTCAAAGTCGATTTAGCGAGCCTTCCCATTGTCTCCAAAGACCTATGCGAAGGCAAAAGCAAGGATTGCCGGCATGCACATATTGGTTCCGGCCCTTTTCGTCTGCTTTCTCACGATACGGCCAAAGAGGTCTATGTTTTTGAGGCCTTTCCTCAATGGTTCGAGGGCAAGCCACCCATCAAACACCTGCGTTTTAGAGTCGTAAGAGATGCAACGACCGCACTGCTCGAGCTCATCAATGGCAAAGCAGACATGGCCACGATGGACATTTCTGCCTTTCACGCCCAAACGCTCAAGAAGTACCCGCATCTCTTGACGGTCAATAAATACCCGAGCCTGTCGTATTCATACATCGCCATGAATTTGCGTGGATGCGACCCCGAGAAAACCAAGGACGCCGAAAAATGCCGCACAATGAGGGCACTCGCGAGCGACAAGGTACGCAAGGCGCTGGGATTGGCCTTAGATTTGGACTCGATTGTTAGAGCCAAATTTAAGGGAGGCGCCGTTCGGGCAACCGCGATGCTTCCCGATGGCCACTGGGCAAAACCAGCGGACCTTAAGCCGCTCCCTTACGCCCCCGCTGAGGCAAAACGCTTGCTCGATGAAGCTGGTTATAAAAACCGAGGCGACAAACTGGGTCGTTTTAGCATCACCCTGCTCGCAACGCCCGATCGATTTCGGCAGAGCATCATTCTGCTCTACAAACACTATTTTGAAAAAATCGGCATTCGAGCATCCATTCGCATCAAAGCCTGGAGCGCTCTGTTTGAAGACATCAAACAGGGTGATTTTGAAATGTTCAGTGGCACATGGGTGCCAGTGCTAGAGCCTGACCATTATTATTGGGTCTTTCACACCGACAATATCCCGGGCCCGGGCAGAGGCGGCGGAAACCGCGGCGCGTTTAAGGACGCCGATATGGACCGCTGGATCATGGCTGCGCGTCATGCACAAGACCAAGAAAGCAGAAAAGCCCTTTACCGTGACATAGAGCACCGCATGGCTCTCCTTATGCCCTACATACCGCTTTGGTATGAAGAGCGTTCTGTCATCACCAACAAGCGCATTCAAGGATACGTTCAAGACCGCACTGGTTTTTTCTCGGGCTTAAGGAAGGCTTTTGTTCAATGATGATCATTGATGTTGGAATTTTTATTGGCGCCGTCAGCGTGATTATCGCGTCGGCTTTCGTCGGCCAGCATGGATTCTTGAGGCGCGCGCTGTCAGTATTTGCTGTCATGTGCGGAGCCACACTGCTTGTCGCCGTCATGCTGCGGCTCGTGCCTGGCGACCCCATCGATGCCATTTTGGGTGAGCAGGCCAGGGTTGAAGCAAGGCAAGCCATGGCAAAGGAGCTGGGCATCGTTGATGAGAGCGGGCAAAAAATGTCCCTACCAAGGCAATACGGCCACATGGTTCGCGGCATGTTTAGTGGCGAATTTAAGAGCTACCGATCGAGGCAACCGGTATTCAAACTCATTGCAGGGCGTTTCCACTACTCTGCTGCTCTCGCACTCGCTGCCATGTTCATCGCGATCATTATTGGGATACCGCTCGGTGCTTTCGCTGCAATCCGCAAGGGCACATGGCTAGACACGATGCTCATGGGCTTTTCAGCCATCATGGTCAGTGTTCCCAGAATCTGGCTTGCGCCTTTGCTCTTGCTGTATTTTGCCATTGAACTTTCTTGGCTCCCAGTGAGCGGCGCCGACGACGGCTTTAGGTCACTGGTTTTGCCTGCCGCAAGCCTGGGGCTGGCGCTCGCCGCAGTGCTGGCCAAACAATCTCGCGGGGCCATCATAGATGTGCTCTCAGAAGATTTTGTCCGCACAGCACGATCTAAGGGTTTGTCTGAACGCGTGGTGCTTTTTAAACACGCGCTTCGAAACGCACTGATTCCAGTCA
>Ga0207146_10016_pt1 | contig 46548 bp, 57 predicted proteins | sample Alteio_BWMinHeat_36_FD_153539 | JGI IMG/M metagenome (GOLD analysis project Ga0207146, IMG submission 153539) | Enriched cells from forest soil in Barre Woods Harvard Forest LTER site, Petersham, Massachusetts, United States -... | ecosystem: Environmental > Terrestrial > Soil > Temperate forest >...
CTGAACATCCAGGATACCATGCTGATGTTAAGCAAGTTGCACATACTGGTGGAGTTCCATTGTAATAATATGTGGGTGTCGTCTCTCCATCAATGCATACCATCCAATCACCAGGATAACCACCGCCCCACGTTGCATTTGGAACAGTAACAGTTAATCCATCGTTACTTGTTGAAACATTCCCAACGTAAGGTGAGCCACCAGCAATATCAATATTCCAAGCCGTCCCAGTACCGCTACCAGCAAATGTATGGCTTCTTTCATCTGAAGCCACCCCATAAATTGAAATACCAGTGCCACCTTTCATGGAGAAGAGGACTGTCCGAGTATTTGGAATGAATATTGGACCTGTTGATCGTTCTACTTCAAGAAATGGACCCTGACCAGTATTATCAGGAACACCAGAAACAGGATTGGTATAGGCATATCTCACTTGTGGAAAGTCAACACCAAAGTTAGCTGGGTCAAATCCACCAATCCAAGGCCATTGAGTTGCAGTGCCAAACGTGGAGGCAAACCATCCTGCAAGTAGCATCTTAGCTTGTAATAGTGTTTGCCATTCAGTAGGGATTGGAAATAATCCAGCAGTATAACGCCGATGTGAATCTATTTCTACACTATTAAGACTACTAGCATAAGGGCCAGCAACATGCCCTGTATCAGAAAGATTCTTAGGTCTCCGCCAGGGACCAAGAGGCCAATTCGTTGTAGTATACCTACAACGTTTAGAGAAATATAAATCTGTAGTATTCCAAACTGCAAGGCCCAGCATATCAATTCCAGAACAATCTGCACCACCTGTTTGTGCATCTGGATTACCCTCAGTTGGATCAATTGGTCCTGCTATTACTGTTAGTGCATATGTTGGGTCCGTTGGATGCTGACAGTTATCAATAGTTGCCGGAAGTGTCAACTGAGCGACTTTACTAATCGCAACATTCTGCCCAATATTAGACTGCACACCCATGAATACAGTATCGGTTGTTTGATCGTAAGAAGCACCAGCTCCATCTCCAGTTGAGTTTTCTAATGCAGTTGGTAGATAAATACAACCAGCAACTGTAATATCACCAGCCTGCACTAAATGCTCTGTGAGTGGGCCACCTGTGGCTGGACCTACACTTACATTCCCACTAATTGTTGCTTTACCAGAAATCTTTGTTTGCGCAGTTGCACACGCAATTGCACAACCCACAAATAAGGAAATAAAAGCAACCTTACGCATTATTCACTAATTAGTAAACCAAGTGGCCACAGAAATACGAACTGGAAGCTATTCCATTGAATGTGGCCCCAGCTCCACCAGTAGGTGCATAAGCAAAAACTTCAGCATAATCTGTACTACCATTCATATTAACATCAGCGCTACCAGTGGAAATGGTTTCGGTTTGAAGTGAAACTGCTTCTGCCGCAAAACTTCCACTACGAACAACAGATCCATTGAGATATAAATTAGCCTGCGAACCAGTAGTTGCGGAGAAATTCGATATATCTACAACCCACTCAAAATGATAATGGCCAGCAGTTAATGGAACAAAACGATTATTTGTTGTTACATCAAACCATGAACTAGCATCCCAAGCTTGGCCTGATGAATTATTAGACCAAAGTACTTTGCGATATGCTCCCGTGGCTGGGGTTTGATTAGTCCCACCTAAATCAACACAAAATGCACCTGTCGAACTATTTCCACCAGAAGGAGTAGCTAATGTCCAATCTTGACGCCAAAATTGAGTTGTTCCAGTTGTTCCCTTTGGTGCAAAGCCATGAGCCGTTGTTGTGGCGTTATTTGTTGTAATATTAGTTAGTGTAAGTCCACCCTCAGGTAATCCAGTTGCATTCGTGAGGACGGCTGCCGATGGAGTTCCTAAATTTGGCGTTGTCATTACACATGAAGTCGTGAGACAAACATTACCTGAGCCACTTGATGCTACATGACTAATTATATCAATATTTGCTGACGCGGTTGCAAGCATAAATCCAGTGCTTGCGGTAGTTGGAAATACATATGCATAACTCGTTACCGATGTTGGTGCATAGAGTTTTATTGAAGTTGTTCCAAGTGATGGAGCCGTTCCTTGACCTAATTCAATTGTTCCAGCAACACCACCACTACTAAACGATGCTGACACGCATCCCGATATTACACCAGCTCCATCAGTTATACAAGCTGAATCAACTTTACTATCAGTACCACCTGCCCCTGCCATTAAATGATTAAGTGTTAAAGCACCACCAGTTGCTGTTACTGTTCCACTTCCTGCTGGTGTTTTCCAAGTACCATCACCTGCCCAGAATGTACTACCTGATGCTGATGTACCAGAATTAAGATTTCCAACTGGAAGATTACCAGTAACACCATTAGCTAGATTAACCTGAGCCCACGCTGGAATATTACCAGTTCCAGTGTTACTAATATATCTTGTGGTAGTTCCATTTGCTGCCAACTTAGATAATGTGTTTACTCCTGAAGCATATAGCATATCTCCAAGAGCATACGTTTGTTGGTTTGTACCACCCTGAACTTCGGTAACGGCTGCATTTGTTGTTAAGATTGTCGTGCTTGCGTTAGGGAATGTGTATGTCTTTGCACTCGTTGCTGGGCCTGCTACAGTGAAGAATGCATTTGCAGTCCCACCATTAGCTGATGGAAGAATACCTGAAACATCAGTCGTTAAACTTACGGCACCAAATGATGGGGCACCGGCTGCATTGCCATGAAGGACCGTTATAGTTGTTCCTAATGAACCAAGTGATACTGGAGCGGCTCCGGCACCACCACCAAGGGTTATTGTGTTAATGGCTAGTGCCGCTGAAGAGGAAAGAACTGAAGCTGAAGAGAAATAAGGAACACCACCTGAAGTGCCAGTGGTTGTTAAACCAAGTGTGCCAGCAGTTGTAACAGGTGAACCCGTTACACCAAATATACTAGCTGCTGGAACTGAGAGACCTGCACTTGTTACAGTTCCTGTTCCAGTTGTGCTTCCACACGTATCCCATCTTGACGTGCTAGCATTCCAAACTACCGTTTGCCCATCCATGCATGTGTTGGGCAGAGAACTCCCACCACTTCCACCATTAACAATTAACTGGGCATCACTTCTTGTCGGTTGGAGGAGGATTAAAACTAAGAGTGCCCCAATCGAAATTGTCTTTCTCACTAGCATTTAACTCCTTACGAAATGATTCTTGAAGCTGCGTCTGTTCCTGCCCTAACTGGTAATTAGTTAAGTCTGAATTACATTTACTTAACTGAGCTTTGAGTCTAAGATTCTCAACTTTAAGTTTACTCAGTTCTGAAAGTTCTGGTTTCTTATCCTCAGCGATAATAAGTGCAATTGAGAATACCAGAAGTGCTAGTAACGCGAATAGCCTGAAACGCTGAAAGATTAGTGTAGCCATAAATAATAAAGTTTCCTGGTGAGATTACGTAAAAGCCAGTTGTTGAAGTCGGAGCCGTCCCGGTGGTTAAAACACGAATGTCTCCAGTCTCAAGACTACAAGCTGCCATCGATGCTTGTGTTAAAGCTGGAACTGAGTCTGAAGGATTAGGATTAATTTTTGACGCGGTGAGAGTGACTGCGGTACCTATGACAGTTATCTTCTCTGAATCAAATGCGGCTCGGATTGCATTTGTAAAGAGAGTTGTCTGTGATGGATTCTGCTGTTGTGCAAGGATTGCAGTGGATGGAGAACATACTGATAAGCCTAATATGAATGGTGCAATTAAGCTAAGCTTCAATTGTTTCATAATCTCTTTCCTTCTTCATTGCTGGAGCAAATAAAACAACTTGGGTATTATTTGTAACTGATGGGTCAGACTTTGGTGTGAGATTACCCACAACACGGCTCATGTCTGATGCAATGCGAGAAAGCTTACCTGCATTCTTTAAATGATCATCACCAGCCGCTAATTTACTTCTCAATCCATGTAGAGTATCTAACATGGCATCTAACGCCAATTCGTGAGCATCTCTAATCTTGCCATTGTGTTTGACTTTATCAATTGCAGATTCAATGTTACTATCTCGTCTCGTATTTCCAGAACCAACCATTCCACGTGAGCTTACTGAGACCGTGGCCTGGGAAACGCCGAAGACGGCTCCAATATCTTTCTGCTCTTCATCACTTACGCTACCTAACACACCAATTAATTCTTGAACCCTTGGTGGAATATGTTTACTACCTTCAGTCAGACCACCCTTTATCACAGGCAGAACTTTAGCTGGATTAAACTTATTAACTAAATTTTCTGGATTATTTAACGTCTCTTCTATTTCACTATCGCTCAATAACACCCTACACCCCCGCGTGGCTAATACGAGTAGTATGTGGGTAGGTGCCCCGAAAGTCAAGCCCAAAAAACGTGCAAAAATGTTCCGGAAAACTCACTTTCCACCCATTTTGCTCACTTAGTGAATTGTTCATTTGGTGAAATGTTCACTAAGTGAACGCACGATTTTTTATATTTATTCATTGATTTATTTTTATTGATTTATTTTGATGAGAAAATTGAGTGTGATTACCATTCGTGTTTGGCGCCAGATATGGGAACCCATAAAAGGGGGCATATGGGGGGTCTCTTCTGTGGACGGCTCAATCTTTGCTATGGTGAGACTTTCTATCCCAAAGTCAGCAGACTTCTTGCTTCGTATTCTATTCACTTCGCTTGAATTACTAGGGATTTGAGCCGTTCTCTAGTTGGTATGCATGTTGTATATGTGGATGATATGAATTACTACAAAAGCTACAAAACGTCATCCGTTCGCTACTGTGCCAGTCTCACATTTGAGGGGCGTAAGATTCAAGTGAACTACGAAACCCCACGTGAGCTAGTGAAATCATTACGCGCAATGGCTTCTTGCAACGCTATAATGATTGTCCACAAGCTTTACCAAAAAGGCAATTAAGCTTGAAGCAAGTAGCCGTCCCGATTACGCCACGAGCGTATGCAATTCAGGACAGGCGAAAGCTTCGACGGTTAACGGCTAGCTGGTTGATTCTGGCTTTCGCGTTAACCGTTCGGTATATATCCTTCAACAGATTGACAGCCGTGGTATACTGGATTTGTCAGACGAAAGAGAGGTTCACGAAATGAACAGTTCACGACGCACACGGCCACAATCGGACATACCGTCCGTTGGCAAGGAGCTAACACCATGTCAGCAACACTGAGTACGAAAAAGGGAAAGACACGCGGAAAGAATCCTCGGGACATCGAATACCAGGCATTCGACTTGGAAAAGCCTGACACGCTTCCGAAGTCCGTTGATGAATTCATCTCAGTTACCGGAATGGATGTGATGAAGAAAGAGGATGAAAAGGCTTTTCTAGAGTATCTCATCGACGGCTACAACGGAGCGCAGTATTCAGCAGCGAGTGACGAGATTGGTGAATTCATCAATGACGCTTGGGATAAGGACACGCAAGCTCAATTCAGGCTTGCCGTGCGTAACTTCTCCAAGCTCACCAACAAGTCAATCGAAGACGCGGTTGCAATTCTGAAGCCTTCGATTGATTCAGCTTGGCTCGCGAAGAACACTGCTAGCACTCCCGCCGCTTAAGTAAGTCCTGCCTCACTAAATGGCTCACAGAGCTAATAACTTTGTGAGCCATTTCCTTTTCTACTCAATCTAATTCACTCACTCAACTTGCTCCACAGAATCTGAACGTATCTGTATGAATCTGAATGAATCTGAGTGAATCTGAGCAAAGATGAGCGTTTTCGCAGCGTGACGAAAGTTGAAACAGGCCCATTTCGCGGCAACTGCCTCTCTATCAAGCACTTAGCTCGCTTCGCTCGCAGATACCCTATCCCTTCCTCTCCGTCAAGTCGACCCCGCGCTGGCTTTGTCTCCTTTTCAGGACGGCAGGTTTGGGTGTCCACAAAATAGGTCATATTTATTTATTCATCTTATTATATATACTATTATATATATATAATTATATATATATAAAAAGTTATATGACTATATGTCCACAAAATAAGACACTCCCAACTGTCCCCACAAGGTGACACCAGCGGGAAAGCCAGTGCCACCCCCCTATACCTGGGGATAGATTGACAGACGTGTTACACTGGTCTTGTGGGAATGCTCGCAAACCTCTGCACGACCGACACTTACGGGCGGAGTAGGGTCGCCCCCACCATGCGTAGCGTAACGAATTCTCTCAGATTCACTCAGATTCATTCATCTTCACTCAGATTCGTGCAGATTCGTTCAGATTTACTTTCACTCGCTGCGCTCACTCATTAGATTTTCAGACTAATGTGGATTTGTAACTGTGAACTGCACAACAATAACCTTAACGAACTGTGTGCAGATAAACAATGCAGCCGTCCTCGACCGGAACACATACAGCCGTCAATCACTGAAGAACGATACAAACTAGGATTTGACACAATGGCAATCGACGAAACACGCAAGGCAGATTTTGAAAAGTTCTTTAACCATGAAGCAATCGCTATTGCAGACATGGATTACGCCACGTTGGTGAGTCACATACAGGATTTAGAGAAGATTGCATTTGAAGCTAAAGCACGGTTAAGCGCCGGACACGGAAAGAAACGTAAGTTTGAATACGATATGAGTAAAGACGAGAGAGACCGTTTAATCTCTCAGCCGTCTTTGAGTGTGAGTGAAAGCCTGCAAACCGTCGCGAAGCGTGCAGACAGGATGACTAAAGCTGATAAATTCATGGAATCCATGAAAAAGCTTGGTTTAGACGAGGAAGCACTCAAGGCAATCGCAGATCACGTCACTCCAAACAAGACGACGAACGCCACGTTGACATTCAAGTCGGATAATCCAGAAAAGAACCTGCTCACCTTAGACGGTCACACAGACGCAAACGAAAACAAAACAAGTGAACCAAAACAAAATTGGAATCCATTCGCAAAGTGAGGAAAAGAAATGACTGAAACGAAAGATATTTATTATATAATGCTAGACTCGCCAGCCATAAAAGTGTCTGGTACTAGAAAAGTAAGGCAAACAAATAAACCACGCAGAGAACACAAATCATTAGAGTCAGCATTAACAGAAGCAAAACGATTAAATGAAAAAACAGGGTATAAAGCATTGATATTAAAGGTTGTAGAGGTTGTGCAATGCCACTAAGCGCAATCGTAAAGAAAACCTGTCCAACCTGTGGCAAGACAGCAATAGAAAAGAGCCGTCTTGCGTTCAGCAGCACAATCATCGTCTTAGAGTGTGGTCACTTAATCAGCGAAGATAAACTGAACGCAGGCGAAGATGACTCACGGTTCACCAATTATAAGAATCACAAGGGTGAATCACTTAGACCATTTCAGATTGAGTGTGTGAAGTTTGCAGAACAAGCGAACGCACGCATAATCATTGCGGACGAGCAAGGGTTAGGAAAGACTGTTGAAGCAATCGCAATTCTTAACTTCAATCGTAAGGATTTGCTTCCAGCAGTTGTTGTGTGCCCCACGTCGGTTAAAACGCAGTGGTTCTATCAGTTACAATCATGGATGCCAGATGTTTTAGTGCAAGTCATTCAATCTGGTAAGGAAATGGCCCTGCCGGGATTTGGTGTTTACATTGTCACATTTGACTTGCTTAAGAAGGATGAGACATTCTCTTTAGTGAGTCCTCGAACGGTCATTGTGGATGAATGTCAATACATTAAGGACCACACATCAGGGCGTGGTAAGGCTGTCAGCCGTCTTGCCAAAACCGCAGAGCACGTAATCCCAATGTCAGGCACACCAATAAAGAACCATGCCGGTGAGTATTTCACTGCATTAAACATCACACAACCAACAAGGTTCCCTGATTTTGCAAGGTTTATTCGAGAAGATTGCGATAGTTACGAAACATCTTGTGGTTACAAAGTAGGTGGATTACGCAATGCTGCATTGTTCCACGAGAAAACGAGTGATTTCATCATTCGCCGTGTTCAGAAAGACGTTCTACCTGATTTGCCACCATTTGAACGTTTGTTTGAACATTGTGAATTTGAGAAGAAACTTGACAATGCAATGAAAGACGCGTGGAAAGAGCTTGAGGAATTGTATTACTCAGATGAAAATGAGAATACAATGACAAACATGCTGGCAATTTACAGCAAGATGCGTAAGCTTACAGGGTTAAGTAAAGTTGTTAACACCGTTGAATTTGTCACTGATTTCCTTCTCTCTACAGACCGTAAGATAATCATTTTCGTCCATCATCACGACGTAAGGTTTGCTCTCGAAACGAGATTAAATGGTTGGTTAGCTAATGGTGGATTTCAGCCGTGCTTGAACTATTCCGCCGACATGAACAGTGAGAAACGTGATGAAGTTAAAAAGAAATTCATCAATGAGCCGTATCGTGTCATAATCATCAGCACGCTAGCAGGTGGAGTAGGTCTTGACGGCTTGCAAGAGGTTTGCTCTGATGTGATTATGCATGAAAGACAATGGAATCCACCCAACGAAGAACAAGGTGAGAAAAGGGTTGCTAGCCGGTTCGGGCAGAAGCGAGCCGCTAAAGTTAGTTATATGATTGCAATAGGAACGATTGATGAATATTTCACTGAGTTAGTGGAACAGAAAAGAGCAATCGTTTCAAGCACACTAGACAACAAAGAGATTGCTTGGGACCAATCAAACTTAATGAAAGAGCTTGCCGGGGTATTAGTGAGCAAGGGCAGAGAAAGGTGGAAGGCTTAGCAAATGCCTGGTAATAATAGTTATTGGTTTGAAGAACAAAGGGCTAAGGGTATTTACTATATCTGTAAATTACCAATGAATAATTCTGACCCCAAGCAAGCTCATACATTATGTAGAAAGTTACAATCAGAAGGTAAGAAATACAAAGAGATTCAAGAAATTGTTAGAAAAGTTAGTGTGGATAAGTAGCTTGAACTCGAAGCGAAACCACACTATAGAGAACCTTAGCCGTCCTGTTCAGTCATGGCTTTGATAATACAAATCATCCATACTAACAACGGCTAGGGTTCTCATCGGTATGTGAAAGGAAAGTAAGATGAAAGCATGTAGATACAGAATTGAAATTTGGGATAAGGCAGCGAGGAAATACAAAGAAGTTTATGCTAGCAATAACTATGAAAGAACAGGAATCATGTTTGATAAGCCGTATTACTCACGTCACACAAGACGGCTCATTCGCACAGATGAACAAATAATGTTAGTCAGAAAGGCAAACCAATGAGCGACAAAAAGAAAGAGCCAATCATTCTTGATGAGGCCGGCCCCGTCGCCTCCCCGCAGGAACACAAGCGATACGAGGTTCCGACGTATTGGGTGTCCGACGAGCCAGAGGATGTCGATAACGGTAGCCGTGTGCTCGTTGTGCGGGCGACTGACTATGACACCCTCTGCGCCGAGCGGGACGCCCTGCGAGCCGAGAAGGTTGGTCTGTGCGCCGAGCTAGACGAAACAGGCACACAGTTCATTGAAGAATTTCATGCGAGGGAAACCGCCGAAGCACGCTCACTCACTCAAGAGGAAGCTCAAATCTTATATGATTTCATGCGTAACGAATGGACACCAAGAAATAAGCATGAACAATTCCGAGCCGTCTTTCACAAGTTGCAATTGATGGCTTACCCGCCAGATGGGATTAGGAGCGAAGACAATGGCTAATATAGAGAAATTAAAACTTAAGTACCAACATTTACTTGGCGCATACGAGGAATGCTGCAAAACCTTGCATGAAATTGGTATTACGTGTGGAAGCCATAATCATGCGGCTGAATTAAAAAATTGCAAAAATGTTTCTTGTAAGATGTTGAAAGAATTACCAAGGCAGTTAGATATCTTGTATGGTGAATAATGTCTCCAAAAGCTAATATTGTTCTGGATGCAACTCAATTGGACACATATATAGTGTGCCCAGCGAAGTTTGATTTTCGTTTCAATCAGAACAAAACGCCACCAACAACAGCGGCTCCGTTAGACAGAGGAGCGCTGATTCATTTGTGTAAAGAAGTGTATTACAATAATCTTAAGGAACACAAACCCTGGGATTATTGTGTGAATGAAGCACTCGTAGCAACAAGATTTGCCGGCACACAATCTGATTTAGAGGCAGAAGAAGTGAGCCGTATTCTGGAAGTGCTCGAAGAGAATCTCACATATTGGCGCATCGCTGATATGAGTTATGAGATTAAAGCCGTTGAACAGCCGTTCGCATATGTTCTCTATGAAGATGAACTAATCCGAGTGATGATGATAGGGAAGATGGATTTGGTCTTTTCAGACAACAAATACACAAATTGCCCGATGGATTCAAAGAGTTATGAGCGTGACTTCTCGACAAGTGCGCGAAGATTAACGAATCAATTCTGTAATTACGCAACTGCTATGAATAGTAATATCTTATTCATGGACAGAATTGGAATGCAAAAGACTGTCCCAGTTGAGAAGAAACATAAGCGTGTTCCATTGTCTTATGATCCATTGATTCTCCAACAATGGAAAGAAAATGTAGTGAAATGGTGTTATAGTTATTACGATTCAGTGACGGACAATTCGTGGCCGATGAATCTCACATCTTGTGATAAATACAACAGACTGTGTGAGTATTACGAGATATGTGATTCATCGGGGGTTGCAGCCAAAGAATACAAACTTAACGTCAACTTTGCAACGAGTAAGAAGTGGGACCCATCTGATGTTCTGAGGAAGACAAGTGATTCTCTTATTGAGGTAGGCAAATGAAGAAGCTTCCACAAACTCTTGACACATTTGGTGAAGCCATATTAATCATGTTAGCAGGATTCTTAATCATCATTATTTTCTATTTACTCCAATGACCAATCAGAACCACGTTCACAAACTCCGACGGACAGTGTACAAGACAGGAACAGTTGCGTATTTCTGCGTTCTTCCTGATTGCAATTACCGTGTCGTTGCAAAGCTCACATTAGGGAAGCGTTCTATATGCAATAGGTGTGGAAAAGAATTCCTAATGAATGAGTATTCAATTCGTTTAGAGAAACCACACTGTAATGATTGCACGAAGAAGACAGTAAGCGAGTCTGCGAGCGCAAAGCCAATAGTTCCAATTCTGAAAGGAATATCGAATGACACTACAGCAGATCTCAGGAGCCGTCTTGAGCAAACTCTCAAAACTGTTAAGTCAAGTGAAGCCCTCGCAACGGCTGACGATGATCTTTTGTAGGCACAAGCAAAGGATTCTAAAGCTTGAAGGTCTTAAGGTATCCACTGAATGTTACAGCTGTGGCCACAGAAGTAAAGGATTCGTGATTGACCGTAAGCCGTTAATGTAAACAATCCGAGCCGAACAAAGTGAGGCGAGAATGCCGAAGGCAAGTGAATTAAATTCCATAGACAAAGTGATGATGTTGATGAAATCATCACCCGGTTTTGGGAAGACAATTGCGGCATGTAGCGCAGCCGTTGACGGTCCTTTGTATCTTGCATACTGGGATAAGAAGGAACCAACAGAGTTAACTCATTACTACAAGAACATCGTTAAGCGTCCAGACTTGTTAGAGAGAATCAATTGGAAAGCTTATGGTTCTTGGAATGCAAATGAATTTCTGAATGACTTAATTCTCTTTGTGAAGAAGGGCTGCCCTTACGTAACGATTGTGAATGACAGCGTGACGTTTATGACGAGCAGTGCAGTCAATTGGTCTTTAGGCTTCCGTCAAAATCCAAAGATGGATACGAAAGCAGGTGATTCAAAAACCGTGATGCAAATTATTCCAGACTTTGATGAATACAAAGTTGAGACTGGCTTGGTCACACAAGCAATTGATTTGTGTCGTGCTCTTCCCTGCAATATTATTTGGACTGCACATCCGTTGCCTAAGTTGCTCGTGACAGGTTCCGGCTCAAGCATGAAAGTTTCGCAGACAAATACAATTGTGTCAGTGGGGAATAAAGCTGGTGCAATCGTTCCAGCGGCATTCACAGAGATATATCACTTCCTTAAAGAAACGGATTATAGCACAAATCCGAGCCGTATTACACGTAAGGTCACAACGGATATGGTTGGGGATGACTTTGCGAAGACATCTTTAAATCTTCCAAGGGAATTTGACATAACTGACCGTCTCTTCTGGGAAGTTTGGAAGGAGCAAGTTAGGAAAGGATTGGAATGATTGATATAACTGTATCGCCTGATAATTGCATTGTATACATAGATGGTAAAACATTTGCACTACCAAAAGAGGTAGTCAAATTAATTGAGGAAATTATTGATAAGGCAAAATATTCTGGTGAGCACATATCGTTATCGCAATTGCAAGTATCATACGATAAAAAGTTTCTTTATGAATAGTGAAAGGATGGTGCCAAATGAAGTAAATATATATCAGTGCAGCAGGTGTGGATGGATATTCCGTGGTTCCAATATCTGTCCGAAATGTTACCAAGTGAATCACATAACATTGGAAAATGAGGCAAACACAATGAGAGCAATCCTAACACCTGATGACATGAAAAAGGGAGACCTTGTTGACTCAGCATGGTATCCTAGTGAGATTAGTGATTATGAAGAGAAACCTGCGGGAACAGATCAATCAACAAACTGCATCTTCCACTTCAAAATCATTGATGGACCAAACAAGGGCCGCGGTGGTAACAAGCTTTTCAATGAGAAGGCACTTGGATTTGGAAAGAATCTTTGGAAGTTGATTGTTCCAGGATTCAATGATAAAGAGGGTGGAGAACTCACGTCTGAGGTATTTAAGGCAGCAGTGGGAAAGAAGCTGAAAGTGTATTTCAAACGTGGTAAGAGCAACAAGGGCAATGAATTCAACGACCCAACTGATTTCATGCCCATGAGTTAGTTAACAAGAGCGTCCCCAACTTAATCATTAGCCGTCCCAGCCTTTGATTAAGTCTCAGTACCGTGTTATCCCGAGCGGTGGGGGATTCGGGATGTTAATTATGTCAAGACCATTCATTGATTTCAAAGCGAAGCGTGGCCGACCTAAGAAACAGACGTTATTCAAAGCAAAAGGTAAGTATATACAGTTCAGGTTAATCAATCCGAATTGTATAGAGTTATCTTTTCCTGACACCAAACCAAAGCAAATCACAGGAAGGAATGCATTACGGCTCGCGTATTGGATTCTTGACAACATTTCAGGGCCACAAACATTAAAAGGGAGGAGGTATTGAGTGGTTGCCGACCATGACGGACTCAAGAAGGATGATTGGTTGAATGCAGCTATAAGAATAAATAACTTTCATATTAAGTGTGTCAAGGCTAGTGCTAATGAATCTGAATATCACTCAATTAGAGAGACAGCTCGTTTGTTATCAAGAAGCACCGGCTCAATATCACAGAATCTTCTTATTGCCTCTTGGCACAAGACATACCCAAAACAGATTGAAGCTTGCGAGTCAGCTAATGAAGCTCTTGAGTTCATTCGCGATAAAAAGAGAGAGTTACGTATTAGAGATTAAGGAGCAACGGTGACACCAGAAGAATTTCTCGAATCAGGCAAGAAGATAATGGTTGCCAAACGGCATGATTACTCAGATGGCTCTATTTGGCAAAACTTTGAACGCCAGGAAATGGTTGCTGAATGGTTTAAGAATCCACGTGACAAAGTTTATGCAACAATGTTAGCCGTTAAATTAGCACGCTTAGCCGTCTTACTCTCAACTGCTAATAAAGAGCCGAATAATGAATCAATTGAGGATTCATTCAGGGATGCATGTAATTACATCGCATTGTGGGCATCGGATAGGTTGACTCAAATGGGTAATGAAGCAGAAGCACTTGTTGGGAATCGAAATTTAGCATCATCAGATCTCAATCAAGGAACATACTCTCCAACCTTCAAGCCAGCACAGTATTTCGACTAACAATGCCTAATTATGTTCCTGGCACCGGCTGTCTCACACCAAAATTGATGGTTGTGGGATTATATCCAGGCAGAGAGGAAGATAGCGCCGGTAGGCCATTTATAGGGCCAAGCGGACAGTTAGTGGATGAATTGTTGTTAAATGCAGGAGTGCATAGAGATGAAGTATATATCACTAATGTGGTGAAATACATGCCACCATTTGGTGATATACAGAAGTTGAATCTCATTGATGTGAGCTTGCAGCAACAAATGGATTTCTTGTGGAATGAAGAGATTCACAAACTTAGACCTAACTGTATATTAGCATTTGGTGACTTAGCATTAGAAACTCTTACTGGATTGACTGGGATAGAGAAATATCGTGGAAGCATCTTAACATCGAAAGATGGAGTAATTAAAGTTGTTCCTTCAATACATCCAGTTAACCTATTCCCAAAACCTCAGCAACCTGCGTGGCCTTATGTTTGGAAAAAGATTATTCAATCTGATGTATCTAGAGCAGTTGAGGAGTCTCAATCAAATGGGGTTAGTTTACCTGATCGCACTCTCGATATTGCTCATAGTTCTCTTGACGTATTTAGGTTTTTCAGAGAATACGAGCTTCTCACACGAGCAGCAAATGATATTGAGAGTATTAATTGTGTACCAATCTGTAGTGGATTTGCTTTTAATCGTCATCATGCTCTAAGCATTCCTTTAATAACTAAAATTGGTGATCACTATATCACTGATATGAGTTATCGTGAAATTGAGGAATGTTGGAGAATTATTCAAACGCAATTCAGCCGTCTTCAGATAATCGGCCAGAACTACGCATATGATGAGTACAAGCAGAATCTTATAGGCTTCTCAATACCAAATGTTGTGTCTGACATTCTTTTGAAGGCACGAGTCATCTTCCCTGAACTCCCTAAAAAACGGCTAGCAATGTTAACATCTTTATGGACTCGTGAGCCATATTATAAGGATGAGGGATCAGAACCTAAGATTGGGAAGAAGTTCAATGTTGAGCAATTCCTCAAATACAATGGAAAAGACTGCTGCGTTGAAATAGAAATCGATGAAGAGATGGAATGTGATTTAATCTCAATGGAAGAGAGATTTAAGCTTCCTCTTCGAGATTTCTATTACAATTATGTGATGAAGAAGCACAAATTCTATTTGAAGATGGCTAACGTTGGATGGCCCGTTGATTTAGAACGTCAAGCCGCATTGAAGCTTGAATACAATAAGATGTGGGAAGACGTTCACAACAAGGTTACATCCCTAGTCGGTCACGAAGTGAATGTTTCTTCAACTCCACAGATGTTTGATTTGTTATATAAAGAGCTTCGTTTCCCAGCAAGAAAGAGAACACCAACTTCTGAGGATACAATTGTTGCTCTTCTCGGGAATCAATGCAAAGGGAAAGATGCAGCATTGAAACGTGAAGTACTTCTCAATGTTTTAAATGAGAAACGAATCCGTAGTCAATTATCCAAAGCCATTAACTTCACACCTGATTATGATGGACGCTGTAAGAGCACATACAATATTGAAGCAACAGAAACAGCAAGATCAAGTACTGGAGTATTGAAAGCTCCATTACGTCCTAAGGGCAAAACGATTGGTTTGGGTTATCACACAATACCTGCACACGGACGGCTCGGAAAGTCAATTAAATCCATGTTCATATGCCCACCAGGAATGGTGATAGTGCAGATTGATTCTTCACAAGCTGAGGCAAGAATTTCAGCCGTCTTAGCGGAAGATTGGGAACTCTTAAGAGCATTCGACACCGTTGACATACATCGTAGAACGGCTGGGTTGCTATTTGGATTCACTAAGAGCTTAAATCTTCAACCTGGCGACATTGGGCTAGTGGACCATCTAACTAAAGACGGCCCTGAAAGATTCACAGGGAAGACATTTAGACATGCAGGTAATTATGATATGGGTAAGCATACAGCGATGGAAACATTCAATACAAATGCACAGAAGTTTGAAATAAATATGGATATATCTGAGTGGAAGGCTGGTCATTTTCTTGATCTCTTTCACGAAGCATCACCAAAGATTAGGGGGAAGTTCCATGTGGATATTAAGCAGGCCCTTGCCTCTCTTGGTTATCTCATTAATCCTTTTGGTAGGCTTAGAGTGTTTAATGGCAGAGCTGATGAAGAAAGGGATAGAGAAGGATACGCCAACATACCACAAAGTACTGTCGCTGATTTGGTACAGACGGCTGCACTGAAAAGTGATGAAGAGTTTAACGGTGATGCTTCAGTGCAGTTCGTTGGTGAGAAACACGACTCATTAGCATTATTTGCACCTGAAAACGATTGGGAGCCGTATGCGAAAACCGTCAAGAAGCATATGGAAGCACCAATTGATTTCTCTACGTATTGCACTTTGAAGAGGGATTTTGTTCTAAAGATTCCTGCTGATGTTGAAATCAGCCACACTAATTACGCTGAAATGGAGAAGGTGAAACTATGAATGTGTATGGTTTTGGTAATTTAATTGTGGTATTATCACTTATAGGAATTGCTTTAATTGCTATAGTTATAGAGTTAGATAAGATTGCCAATTTTCTTCAGTTAATAGCTGTAAAGTGAGGGTAGCTATATCATCTGCCTCCTCGCCGGTAACTACGCCGAAGCAAAGACCTTCGCAAAGGGTCAAAATCTGGATGATGATGAGTGGTTCTTTCCTTCAGATTATGACCAGTTAATTGCAAGAACAAACTTTCATGTGTTGGTGATCGGGACGGCTGGAGAGAATGTACCAAGCTCATATTTTAACAAGGTTTACAATTTAGCTAAAGAACGAGGCTCTCGTGGCCGGAAGCTGGATTGATGATGTTCTTTCCGAGTGTGAACATGTAGAGACACCTCGTTCGTGGTTGTGGTGGAGCTTGATATGTAGTCTCTCAGCTGCGGCGGGGAACAATTATTATCTTCGCACACTCAAAGGAGCCGTCCTGTATAAACCGAATTTATACGTGATGCTTCTGGGTGAGTCAGGTCTTGGTAAAGGATTCCCTGTGAATCTTTCTAAGAATCTCGTACGCACAGCCGATGTCACAAGAGTTATCGCTGGACGTTCCTCAATCCAAGCTATAATTAAAGAATTATCTCTGACTAAAACAAAAGAAGATAAAACTTTAATCACAGATTCAAGGGGGTATGTAGTAAATGGAGAACTCTCAACAGCCATTATTCAAGACCCATCCTCACTCACAATCCTTACAGATTTATATGATGGTAATTACAACCCAGAATGGACTAATCTCCTTAAAGGTGATGGAGCAGAACGACTTAAAGAGCCATATATTACTGCGTTATTTGGTTCTTCCCCTTCTCATTTTTATGAATCTGTTCCTCAAGTCAATATTGAAGGTGGTTATATTGGAAGGAACCTTATTGTATACGAAGAACGAAGACACCAGGATTCAGATTTATTAGACGAAGATACAGACGATTCATCAAGCTTTCCATACGAAAGATACTCATCGCATCTAAAAAAGATTTCCAATTACTCAGGAAGGATGATTCCAATTTCTTCAGCAAGAGAGCATTTCAACAATTGGCGTAGAGAATGGAGGGAAACGCAAGCAAGTGACAAGACAGGCTTTCTCAATAGAGTGCCAGATCATGTATTAAAAGTGGCAATGTGTCTCGCCTTAAATCGGTATGATTTTAGTCTGATTATAGAAAAGGATGATATGGAGGAGGCCATACATAGAGTTGTGTCGTTAGTATATTCCAATCAAAGAACTACAGGTGGGAAAGGAGTTGATCCTCTTTCAGCACAAACTAAGATGGTGCTTGATTATCTTCTCACAGCCGAAGGCAATGAATTGAGACGTAAAGCGTTGCTAACGAAAGGTTATGGCAATTACGATGCAGCCGTCTTGGATAAGGTACTGGAAACGTTGATTGAGATTGGTTGGGTTACACGGGAAAGGTTTGTAGCAGGTAAAGCAAGTGATTGGATTATTCGTTTGTCAGGTGAACCATTAGAACAGTACAAGAAGTTTGTTAAGGATAGAAACAAGAAGTTTGGGGTGCATTGATGGGTGCAAATTATTTGATTTCTGTATATCAGTTTATGAAGAAGCATGGTCAGCCGGTATCTCAAGCTCCAAAGCTGGCTCCAATGCCGTTGGCTGATTTTCGTTTAAGATTGATTGAAGAAGAATTTGAGGAACTTAAAGAGGCAGTCTCATCACACAATCTGTATTTAATTGCTGATGCATTGGCTGACTTGAAGTATGTTATCTTCGGGATGGATTTAACGTATGGGATTCCGGCTGATTCAGTGTTCGATGAAGTTCATCGTTCCAATATGACGAAAGAGAAGAAGGTTGTTGAGATTAAGGATGAAATGATTAAGCTCAATCCAAATCCACAGCATCCAATGAAAGTGCAGAAAGGCTCAACTTATTCACCCCCTCAAATCAGGGAGCTAATAGATTCTGCTATTAGAGTTGATAATGGCTGAGGGAAGATTACAGAGAACTAGAGATGCTAATGCTGAACTAAATTGCCCAAAACATGTTTGGTATGCGATAGGCGATTCAGATATAGCACCACACATTGTAGAAGGCATAGTTAATAGATTTAGAGTTACTTATTATAGTTGCATTATATGTGGAGCTAGATCGTCTTATACAAGGAGCCAAGCTGAATTTGAGAAAGAAATGGAGTTTAGGAATGCATGGAAAAGTGAAGATGGTGTGTAGTGATGGGTATGGATTTATTGAAACAAAGCAGAAGATTGATTTCTTCTTTCATCACACAGAATTTAAAGGTGATTGGAAGGAGCTTCTCAAACGTTTTGTCTCTAATGAGAGCATTGACGTAACGTTTGAGAACGATCCAAAAGCTCCATCTGGACCGAGAGCTTTGAACGTGGTGTTAACATGACAAAAGATAAAGCAGTAATTGAGCAGTGGATAAATACAATAAATGAGGAAGGTACAAACCTAACTAAGTGGGAGCAAGATTTCATGGAGTCCATCACTGAGCAATTTAGTATACGTAACACTGTCAGTGATAGACAAGAAGAAATTATAGAACGGATATATGCAGAGAAAACACCAACTTATTAAGGCTGCATCCTAAAAGCTATACGTCCACCACCTTGTTCAGTATTGTAATTGACAGGAGCCTGCACACCTTGAGCTAAGGATTGTTCTACTGGATTGTTAGACATAGCCAATTCATAGAACATCTTTAGCCACGGTGGAGTAATTGGATTAACAACCTGACCAGCCGTATTCAATGCTCCTTGAGTACGTGATATTGGCCTTCCATACTTATCCTTACCATATAAAGGATTCCCAAAATCATCCCTATTCAAGCCGATATTCAAGGCTGATTTAGCAGGCGGGGAAATACGGCTCGTAGTTAAATCAGATATCTTCTGACCAACAGATTCATCACTTCCTGCCGCAGCAGCTATTTGTGCAGGTAAGCGAAATTCTTCAGCCGTTGTTCCATAAATTGGTACTTCCCTGTTCTTTTCTCCGGCGGAGCCAGCTGGAATAGATGTGATATTACTCGAACGGTTAGATGGATTGATGAATTGGCCTGAAATTGCTTTGGTTAATCCTAAACTTCCAGCCCCAAATGCAGCCTTCCTTAGCATAGCCTTGCCATATATTGGGTCAGCACCACCATAAGTTGACTGAATGCCACGCTTAGCCAGATTATAACGGCTCTCCAGCCAATCAGGTGCTAACAGGCCGATGCGTGACATATCCTTATATGTCTTGTTTCTCAGAGTCTTATTCAATCCACCCATAAAGTCATTAGATACTTGAGCCGCTAATTTTAGCGCGTTGTCTCGACCGAGCTTATTCACATTGTCATTGAATACACGCTCTGCAAGCTCAACTTTAGCGGCAGGGAGCCTAACCTTAAATAATGGGTCTTGAAAGACTTTACTATTCCAACCTCTCACACTATCAAAGAATCCTTTTGCACCGTCAGAACCCTTAGAGAGAGCATTGTGGTCCTCAATGTCTTCCATGCCCATACCATGCTCTACAAGGTCAGCAATTAATCCTTGTTTTGACTTGAGATAATTAACATCCTTAGAAGGATTAAACGTACCCGAAAGATAATCACCAATACCAGACAGACCTTGAGCATAGTATTTAGAGCGTAAGGTATTCCAGTAGTGCATGTTAACTGGAGTACCTGGGATGCCTGAACCTAGTACTAAATTCTTTGTACCACCCACGAAGTTAGCAACTTTATTCAATCCTTTTGGAGATTGACCTAAATAGTTACCAACTAAGGTCTTTAACTCATCAGCGTTTGGTCCCTTAAATGACCAATCAGATGGATTAGTGTTAATCAATTTCGTCGGAGACATCTGACCAGTACTTATCAAGTGATCATATAACTCTTTATTACGGACGGCTTGCATAAATCGTGTTTCGTATTCACCAACTATATCTGGAATTGTATCAAATTTTCTTTTCAATCCAGCAGCCTCAGCCTGTGAATATGTAGTGAACTGTCTTTCCTTAGCAAAGGATGGATTCTTCGCTATATAAGTCTTCAATGCTGCTTCAGCATCTTCTGGGCTTTGTTCATAATAGTGAGCAAGATAATTCAGTACCTTCTGGTCCTCTTTCAATATGCCCATCTTCTCTGCTTGCTGTTGTCTTGTGTCGAAATAAGATTGAACATCCTTTAGCCGTCCTGAACGGTCACCGGCTTCGTATTTATCAATGAGTGATGGGTCTTTCAAGTCATCAAATTTATCAGCTGCAATCTGCCCCCTAAGTTTAGCCCCAGTTCTTCCATCTGCCCACTGACTCACTGCATCACGTGGAGTTGCATTAGGATCAATAGGACGATATTGAGTATCAATAGGCTGTTTGTTCACTGGCGTTGGCGCTGGAGACGGCTCCGATGGAGTAGGTTGTGTTGGCTCAGTTTGAGGCTGTGTTCTTATTGGTTTTGGCTGCGCCGAAGGCTGCTCAACTGGGCCAACATTACCAATATTAAAATCAGGTTTGGGTGGACCGGCTAAATTAACAGGCCCTCCACGTTGGAAGTCGCTCACTGCATCTTGTGGTGGAGAGATATATGGCCTTCCAAGCTTATCACCATACCTCGCTGCTAAATCAGGAGGATACTGACTCACTCCTTCAGTTTCTCTTGGTAATATAGTTCCAGAACCTTGCTGGCCTGGAAATGGATTAACTGGACCAATATCTACAGGAACATTCTTATTAGTTGGAACAACACCATGCTCTCCAGCGAGAAAAGATGGTTTGTTCGTTATTTCAGGCGGAGCCGGAGGCAATCCTTTTGGTTGCTGTGGTGGCAATTGTATATCATTACTGACCTTTCCTAAGTTAATAGGAGGCTCTCTCCCAGCCATACTAATCCTTTCACTTGGAACACCAATTGGTTCAGTGGGTGGATTAGCATCTAATACAGTTCCAAGAGCACCTAAAGGAGAAGCCATTGGACGTACAAGATTCTCATATCCCCAATGTCTAGCCGCTCCGAGGATTCCAGGACTCTGTTCAGTTTTGGGAAGAACTGATTTACCAAGTAATGGATTCTGATTAGGATCAGGATTAAGTACACCAGGTTTTTTCTGTGCTAATTCATCTAAGTGGGCACCTAAATAGTCATCAAATTTGCTCTTAACACCTCGAATACCAGATTTAGCCCAATCAGACCAGGATTGTGGTGGTTCTGAGATTGTTTGTTGTGGTCCTGTAGTTCTTCCTACATCTTCAGGATTTGGACTGGCTGAAGACGGTTGGGAAGCCAAATCTTTGTATTCTGGATGCTTGGAGAGAATAGACTTCTCCAATTCATCATCAGGCATATCATCATACGCACCAGGATATTTCTTACGAATGAGATCAGTTAGCTGACTCATTATCTAATACCAAGTGGGTCATTATTCACAGGCTTCTTTTTCTTCGTAGTTGTAGTTGTTTTAGCTCCAACTGGCTTTCCTTTAGCATCTGTGACTGTACTTGTACTAGTCGTCTCTACATCCCCTGAATCAGCTGAAGGAGTTCCTTTTGTTTCTCTAGCTTGTTCACCTCTTGAAGCGATGTTCTTTTGAGCATTAGAACCTTGAGCAGCAACAACTTGGAGCCGTCCTTGAGTTTGAAGCTCAATCTTTTCAGATTCAGGAATGTGCTCACTCTTCATTGGAGTGCCATCTGCAAGTGTAACTGGGGTAACTTCATTTGTAGATTTATTTAGCATGTTCACGTTACCATTATTATCAATTTGTACAACGTTATTCTTATCAGCATTTAACTTTCGATATATCTCAGTTCTCTTCTCTGCGTTAGCTTGCTTATCCTGAGCAATCTTAACCTTATCAGCTTCATTCGTTGCAGCTTGATTTGCTCTCTTATCAGCCTGCTCATCCCTCAAAACATCATTATACAGACCAACCTTGCCTTCTCTATCTCTTTCTTCATCAGCAGCACCCTTACCCAAAATATCAGCTTGAGTCTTATAAGCACCCATTGCCTGATTATATGGACGGTCCAAGACATCTTGAGCAACTTCAGCACCTGGCTTTTGGCGGAGTAATCCTGAGCCAACCCCTGCAAGAATTGCCCCAATACGGCTAGGAACAGATGGTGGTGTTTTCTCAGGTGGCCCGGCATCCAGAAAGTCCCTGTACTTCTGTTGAGCAGGGCCTGGCGAAGCCTCAGCCACATCTGAATACATTTGCTTAAATTTGTCAGATGGGCTAATAGTGTTATTCACAGTCTGTGGGGTACTATCATTAAGAACCTGATTATACTGAGACGTGTCCACAGGCTGTGCGTTAGGACCAAATACATTACGCGATTTAAGGAATGAAGTGAGGTCCATTTTAGTAATAGATATTCTGGTATGGTGTTTGAGGTTGATTGTCTAAGAATGAACCATAATCACTGTAGCTTTGATCAAGTGGGTTACCATATGGATCTAACTGAATACCACCAGTTGGAGCCATACCGGCATAACCAACACCACTACCAGCATTTGGTCCATATGTTGGCAAGCCGCTAATTGGGCCAGCAATTGGAGCGGCTCCATAACCACCTGAATAATCACCCATTGATGGGCCATTACCTGTACTATATCCAGGAACAAATCCAGCATTTGGATCATTCCTAGCTCCTGTTAAGCCACTAACTCCTTGAGCAATCCCACCAGCCGCAGATGCAATAGAACCAATATTACCCAAATTCTGACCAACTGGATTCTGACCAGCTAGATTATTCTGGGCATTGGCATATCCAAGTTGGTTAGTGTTTCCAGCTTCAACTGAGCCAGCCAATTGACCGCTCGTTCCAGTAGTTCCACCTGTTGATGTTCCATACAGATTACCCAAACCTTGAGCACCAGCAATTTGACCACCCTGCTGCAATTTAAGCAGATTAGTCATATTGTTTGCGTTCAAGTTAGCGTAATTGAATCCAAGTTGATTAGCAGCCGTGCTCTGTTGTGCCTGAACTCCAAGACGGCTCAACGTATCTTGACTCACGCCTCCGGCTGCGCTTAATCTCGCCTGAGTAAGCGCTTGCTGCTCATCCAAACTCAACATGCCTGACTGCTCAAGAGCATTTGCAATCTGTAATGCTTCTTGATTACTTAATTGGCCTGCTTCACCATAACCTTGAAGAGTGTTTTGAGACTGTAATGCGGCTAGATTCTGAATTTTATCAGCAAGTGTACTGGCAGCCGTCATTCTATTTCCAATAACGGCTTGATTGATTCCGGCTTCAGTTGCTACAGATTGCTGACCAGCGGCTTGAGCACCCTGTCTAGCTAATTTGAATCCAGTATCTGCCCATCCAGGACCAACGTTAGAACCAGTAATTCTGGCTCGATTCAATTGATCTTGCAATCCACCATATTGTGAAGCAATGGCTGAATTTCCAGTCAGCCTCATTAACTGCTTATCAGCTTCTGAGTACCCACCAGTCTTTGCAAACTCTTCAAGTGTTGGATTGTCAATCTTAGAGATCTCATCCTGACTCACACCACCCGTGGATGCAAACTTTTGTAGGGCATTTACAGATTGATCAGTAGCTGCGTAATTAGGCTTCTGATTAGCTAAGCCACTTATTGCATTGTTCGTCCCTGTGAAATCCATCCCACCAGTGGGTGAATTAGCAATGGAGTTAAATACGTCAAGATAGCTATTCCCACCTGGGCCAGCAAATGTACTTGCATCTACCCACGGGCGAGAATTACCCCCACCTCCACCACCAGCTCTTTGCACAACATTGAATTTACCACCCCCACTATTACCAACATATGTATTATCAAATCCATATGTTTGTGAGCCAGGCTCCCATAATCCTTTATCAGCAGCATACTGTGGCTCAGCTTGTGCAAATAATGCATTAGCATTTGGATCACCAAACTCACTTGGATTCTGACTTAACCAAGCTGAGAATGCACTCCCAGCGTCAGATGTACCAGGAGAAGCCGCTGAATTAGAACCTGTTGATAGGAAACTTCCTTGAGGATTGGGAGTTGTAGGAGATCCTTGCGAAGCATATGGATTAGTGTTGCTACCAGTAATTAAGTTACTAGCGAGAGTTGGGTCAACACCACCAGTTGCGGCTAAATTAGAGAAACTTCCTTGAGCACCAGTGAATGCAGAATTAGCATTATTCTGGAACCCAGTCTGCTGGCCAGAAAGATTTGTATTTAGTCCAGCTGTATTCTGGGCAGAATTTGCCGAACCTTGGGAAATCTTGTTGGCTGCATTACTCGAATTAGAGTCTCCCATTATTCACTTTCTACATACTTAATGAGGTCTTTTCCGTTGGAGTCTACGAAGCCGTATTTAGACTTTATAATCTTTTCTAAATTATCACTATGAACAAAGACATGATAGTGTTCATAACCCAAATCTTTGCATTCTAGAGAACATTGCTTAACAAGTAACTCTAATGCACCGAGCCGTTCGAGAAGATTAGAATCATGTGTAGTAATGAAGGTGCCATCCAACAATGTTACTAAAGAGCCAATGGCAATAATCCTCCTACCATCTTCAACAACGACGAGCCGTTTTAAATGTTTAGGATTAATATGCAAATCGTATGATGCAAGTAATTCATCAATCAGTTTCGAGTCCTGATTCATCGCTCCCCGAATCCTCAATGAATTTCCAGTCAACGTTGCCATTGTCTTTCATCTCCAACTTATGCCAAACTGATTCACTCAAGTCAATACCAGCTTTGTTAGTGCCTTTCATGCTCTTACTGATTCCCTTCTCAGATAAGGGACGAGCACCTTTAAACACATATTCATCATCATGCTCATTCCAAGGACCAACGTCGAGAACTATAGCAAAGCATGACTTGTTATTATTTGGATTTGTAACCCTAATAAACATTCCTAATGCAGCGACTGATGGCAAAGCAACGAATGGTACAATGTCATCAATCTTATACCCACTCGACGTAACGGCTCCGACTCGACCTTCTCTTGTTGCGAATACAATCATATTTATTGTCCAAACTTTATTATAGCAGTGTACGATACTTTTAATGTTCCTAAAGTACCACCATGTCTCCAACCGAGAGTCCAAGTGCTAGGCCAGGATGTTATAACAGTTTGTACTATGGTTCTAAAGTTAACCATAGCATTATTCGTATTATTTGCACCTGTTAAACCTATTACTGTATTAACTCCTGAACGCCCTTGCCTAATTGTAACCTTACCCGCAATTGTTTCACCAGGTTGGATTATTGTATTTCCTGAAAGATCGGCAATCTGTAATCCATCAGTTTCGTTTCTCAGAATAACAGATTGAGTTACACCACTAATGCATTCAAGAGTGTAATCAATTTCAATAGTGTCTGCTGATGTTGGTGATATTCCTATGATAGTATCAAATGTTGTTGCAGCCGCATTGGAGTCATCTAAGCTATTAGATTTGAGAAGGCCAACCTGTTGAACTACAACTTTATATGTTTGATCATCGGCAAGGAATTTTGCTCCAGTACCAGAAGAACCGGAACCTAAACGTGCTTGTGCAATAGTCCCAGAGAGAATATCTTGAGCACGAAGTGAAGCACCGGCAATTGTGCCACCAGTGATATTGACAGCATTATTATTCTGGACGGCTAATGAACCTAATCCAAGTGAGCTTCTCGCACTTGCCGCATCAGTTCCACCAGTACCACCACCAGCAAGTGAGAGAACCTTATCAGTCCAAACACCGGAAATTAGCTCCTGAAATTTATCACCAGCCCTATTATATTGAATGGCTTGGGCCGGTGGATTTGCAGGTAATGAGAAGCATAGAGTTAATGCATCAACATCCCTCCCCTTTAAATCTGGAAGGATTTCAGTATCGTATCTTGACGAATTTGTTGGTTGCGCCCAATCAGCCATTGTTTTTCTTACTAACTAAACGATGCCGCGCGCGTGCCAGCCCACGTCTGCCGTTTGCCTTGTTCCTGTATTGTCAAATACAAGAACCTTAAATCCAGTTGGATTCGCACCGCCAGCAAAATCATATATAGCTATCAAATCTGTGGTTGTATTAACGGCTAGGGTGATTGAATCAACAGACTTGAAAGCCACTGCAAAATTCACCTGCGTGCCTCCGGCATCAGTCGATAGTGCATGAACCGTCCCAGAATCCATAGAGCGTGAGACTGACACAGAGAATGTGAGATTTGAGAATAAAGCAAGCGATTTATTATTGCTTCCAGTGAAATCAAGATGATATTTAACGTAACGGAAAGCGGCTGCAATAGTTAATTGGCTTCCAGTGGTGAATGAGCTATACGTGATATTGTCAGTTGAATATGCAATCTTAGGAGTTACAGTAACAGTGCCCGCAATAGGTGTTTCAGTGAATTGTATTGCAACTGTTCTATTATTTAGGCTAACTCCATAATCAACGACTTCTTCGTATGAACCACTCGTTGTGGACGGCTCTTCGTAAATAGGAAATCCAGCCGCTATTTGATCAGCTATAGTAATCCAGCTATTATTTACAAAGTGCTGCGTCCAAGTTTCATTTATTGTGCAAGCAAGTAGGTTACTCACGTCTTGGAGAATGCAATTCGTTTTAGTTCCAGAGAAGGTGCTTGTTCTTCTATCAGTTAATTGGAATGTACTTGGGAGTGTGAGAACAACAGATACAGTTCCTCTTGAGCTTGTATTTCCAACAAAGTCAACGGCTTCTAAACCATATGAATAAGTACCTGATGCACCTTCAAATATTGTAGTGAAAGTGCCGTGAGCAACTCCATACAAGCTTCCATTTCGATACACATTATAGTGATCGATTTGGAATACCGAAGCTGGGTCAGCCCATGATAGCAAAACAAAATTATCAATCGTGGAAGGAACAATTAATGGTGCAGACATCACTGGAATGGTAACACCAATATTACTCGTTGCTGATTGTATCCCGCTCTGAGCCGTTGCTCGAATCAAGAATGTGTACGAACCTACAACTAACGGAATGGTTAATGGATTAACGTCAAGAGAAGATGTGGTTGTAGTTGTAACTTCTTGAGCCGTATTCCAGTCTGTCGACGACCCCAATTGCCAACGAATTTCAAATGTTTCAATTTGAGTTGGTGGGTCCCACGTCAGTCTCAAATTATTTGGAAATAATGTTGCTGTGAACCCGGTAACGGCTGGAGTTACCTCATTTGCCGCAGTTGGTGAAAGAGCACTCACAGTCCCAGGTGGGAACAACTGATTGTAAACCGTGTATAGATCTTTGGTTAGAAAGTCAAGCAGTTCATACATTCTTGGATCATTGTATTGAACACCCTGCATTAACTGCTGAACCACAGACTCGAAACTCACTTAAGAAACCCTCCGCAACCATGCTTCTTTCGCATAGACTTGAAGACGAGCAATCACGTATTTTTCATTTGTATTTGACACTCTAAACTTAATACTCATTCTCTCATTGAAGAAGTTCACTAGTCTTTCAAGCTCAACTCCAGGGGTTGCACTCAATGTCAAAGCCGGAGGCGTACTTGTAGTTACTCCATCTTCACCAATTAATGTGATTTGAAGCGTTCCTGACCCCGTGACCCTTATTCTCAAGCCACCAAAGTGATTAACCCAACCAGACATAGCCGTCTTAAGTGAAGTACGAAACCATGAGTCAATTGCATTCCCAAAGTCAGCTGTCAGCCCATTCTTCATATCATAAATATTGCCAGCTGATAAAGCAATATGAATAACAGAATCAAAAGTTACTGAATCCACATCTCCACTAACTGCAACTGGTGTGGAAGGAAATGTCCAAATCGACCATTTGAGTTTACTAGCATCTAAGACATTTCCATATGGACTATATATGAAGGCCTTAGAGTAATCAGCATAAAGAATATGAGAAATAGCTGTAGCTGAGTCGAGTGGTACAGAAACTATGAAACGATGATAAATTGGATCATCAACAACTTGAATTAAATTAAAATGTGACTTATTGATCCTTCTCCAAGTATCTTCAATATTATAAGTTAATTCAGGTCGTCGAACAATGCCTTCAAAATTTAGCAATCCAGAACGATCAGCTATAATCATCCTATCATCGTTAGTTCCACGAGCATCTAAAATAGTATGGATACCAAAACATTCCGTACCAGCCGATTTATCGACGGAATTAATGCTCCATGAATTTGGATCATTCCCATTGTCTGTAGTGGAATAAATTCTATTCGATTTGCAAATAACCAATGTCTTCCTGAACTCACCAGCATTTCTAACTCCACTAACAGCCTCAGATGGGTCAACAGTCATAAATCCGGCAACGCCATCAAATGTTTCAGGATTCAATGGTTTACTTACACGTATCGTATGTTGGTTAGCATTTTCACCACCAATCAACATACGTGATGAATATGACATTATAAATACGCCAGCAGGAATTGTGGAGAGATTATCAATCAAGTAATCCGCAGAATTGACAAGATCCGTGTCAAAGAAGCTGACCGTCTTGGTTGTGCTTGTATTGTCATTAATAGTCCCACCTGGAATAAAGAATAACTCATATCCAAATTGATTCCCTGTATAGGCTGCTCCACCTGATGTTGGGATGGATTTAGTAGCCAGTAATACACGTCCGATGGTTCCAGTTGGTCCAATTGGGAGATTTGATAAGTCAACTGAAAATCCTCCTGGACAATTCACCAGTGCATAAAGAACAGGACCTGGTGAAGTTATATAACCAGAAGAAGTTAAGAAGCTTACCGCAAATAGATGGAAACCTAATCCAACATGTCCTGAACTGGCACTATTAACTGCTCCGAGTGTAAATCCAGTCGGGCCGGCTCCTGCGGCTAATCTTGCTGTACCGGCTCCTTCATAAACCAGCACAGATTTACCTGCAATCCCAGTGATTCGATTGTGTGGACTGATGAATGCTCTATTGTTGTAATTTAGTAGGGAGAAATCAGTGAACGTTGCATCAGTCCAAATTGGAGTTCCTGGGAAGAGACTATCATACAAGTTCCCACTTGAATCTAAATAAATGAATCTTGGGGTTTCCCCTAATCTTTTATACACAAAGAAACGAACTAGATTGCTTTGTGTTAAAGACAAAACTAATCCATCACGACTCAAGACGTCAGAATCGGCAAATTTATTATTCTGGCAGTCAATAAAGTATGGGTCAGGGGTTGTATCCTGAACTCCACGAGTATACAACCCCTGAAAGTTTTCTTGCTCTAAGACTTTGTGATCTTTATTCGGCACTTGACTCAATTATTATTTGGCAACAATATAAGCACCAGCAACCGTGATCTTGCCAGCGGTGAGAAGGTGTCCACTAATGCTGAATGTGATATTGCCTGCTGCTGACAGACGTAATGCACTAGCCGCAGTATATACAGGAACAAGATCAGTAATTGAATTCAACGTTAAAGCAGTAATCGCTGTTGCAGCTAGGATTGATGTAGTTGACGAGCCTGCACTTGTTCCAATGGACACACTAGCCCCCGAGCCCACGGGAGCAACCTCAACATACACCAAACCACCAATAATAATAGCATTAGCAGGAAGGGACGCCCCGGATGCAGGTGTTATCGTGCTAATGGCCCCACCGTCTACAGTGAAATCATATGTTGCTCTAAAAGAACGAATATAACCAATTCCAGCCGCTGTATCACCAACACTTGCACCTTGCTGCCATGTTGGTGAAAGAACAGTACCAATATTCTTATAAGTAATACCAGTTACAGTGTCTAGATAAGTGCTACCTAACGCAGCAAATCCAGCACCTGTTCCGCTCGTTCCATTTGTTGGAGCACCAGAGCCAACAAAATCCCAAACGTTATTATTGGCTCTATCTGATAGATTTGACCAAATTATAGGTGATGTGATCATTCTAATCGTCCTTTAAGGACGGGCCGAAGCCCGACTAGAATGTTTCAAGCCGTTGTGACCTGAAACGAGGTCGACGCTGACGAATGCCTTGTTGATTCAAGACATAGAGACGAAGAAGTGAATCCTCAGCTTTAGCAACATCATTATCCCTTATACCATCAGCTATAGTTTCATTCATACCAACATATCTAGCACACAATTCAGCCGTCCTTGCAGACAACCATACGAAAGAGAGATATGTATCCTCAGCAGAACCGGGAGCTGTAATTACGGCTAGCTGTCTATCATATTCAAGAAGAACATCACGAGATTGAGTACATCCATATAGATACACGGCGTTGTTCTTAAAGTTCCACCATCTTATAGCTGTAGCAATCTGAACTTCATTTTCTGGACTCCACATCCTTTCAATGATTGGAACCCAAGGATCATTCACATCTCCAGCATTTCTCTCGAAGAGTCTTATTGGCAAAAGAAAATCATTCGGCAATATAAGAGCTTGCTCCATCGCTGGTGGAGTAATAGCCGGAACTGTAATAACGGCTGAGACCACACGTTGAACTGGGGCACCATGTATCAAAAGCAACTGCTCAAGTTCCCTATTGGCTTTCTTAACGTATGGTAACTGTGCCGTATTTGAATACAGATTCTTGCCAGTATCATTTAGGATAGCGGCAGCCTCATCCATAACGTCACTTGCAAGAAATGGCATTTACTTCTTCTCTTTCAGAGTGTGCAATTCATGATGAAGATTTGCTCTCTTCAACCAATAAGGATCAAACATATGAATTTCACTCTCCATACGATCACCCAGGGCTTTCGCCAATTCAGCATTGATTTCAGCTTCTGTTCTTTCTTTTGGAGCTTCTTGAACTCCTTTCCAAAGTTTAGTTGATTCATTTTCAACCATAGTTGGAATTTGAAACTTTTCATCCACTACAGTTTTAGTATTAAATGGATTAACAACATCTTGATTCTTGAATGGATCTTCCATTACACCCTCCTATACTGGTGACGTAGCAAATTGCATCTTCTTAAATTCTTCAGGCTTAACAATAAATTTGCAGTTGAAGCACACAACAGCTTCAGGCTTAAGAGCAGTCTGACATGCAGGACACATCACAGGTATTTCAGGATTGAAATCAACCCATTCCTTATTGATATTCAATTCCCTTGCAGCCATCCTTTGTAAATCGCTCACAGCCAACATATTGTGATTCTTACGCCAGTCAGCATCAGCCATAGCCACTAGATTTAAGAACCATGCCTTCTGCTTAACTCTATATTCTTCAACTTTGTCTTTGTGAATCTCCATTACTTCTTTGACACCCAGCCGCCCCCTAACCCAGAATATTCCAGGTTGGGCACCTTCATCAAGAGCAATCTGAGCCGTCACGTAATCTTCACAAATAGAGCGGGCCATCTCTTCTGCTGACGTAGTAATCTTAAAGCTACTTCCTGGCTTGCCTTCATCAATTATTGGATTTGGAACGTAATGAATTCCTTCCTCAACATGGAACACACTAATCCCACCACTAGGAGCGGCTGGCACTTTAAATGTTGCAGGAAGCATATGAGGCTTTTCCTCAAATAACTCCCTTGGAATAAGATTAACTACAGTACAAGCATACTTACGTTCAGTAAAAATCTTTGTAATGTCAGTCGGTGGCATCTTCCCTCTTTTCGTAATTATGTGGAACAGTTACAGCAGCACCATCAGCTAAACATCCTGCAATATATGGAGATTCATTCTGAATGATTGTCTTGAAATAAGCCTTCTCTTTCTGAAATCTAATTTCTTCCTCAATATCTACATCGACTTGCGTCTTTTTCCTCTTTACATATTGGTGTGTGTGAACAAGAATCTCAACAGCCTTCCAAAGTGGCTGCCTCTCACCTTTGCCGTTGGCACCAAATACCCACAACGGCTCATATGAATATTTCTCAGTTAGTTCTGGATTTGCATTATTGAACATCAAGTGTTCTAGTACCCAATACTCTTCATACAAAGGGTACTTAGGAACTTCCCTAACTTCAGTGACAGTTCGGATGTAAATCCCACCTTCCGTCCAATCTTCAAATGTTCCAAGTCGCTTCTCTCTTTGAGAGCTAGACCAAACAATTCGATAACGAGGAAGGTTAAGACTTACATCCTTCCCATAAATCTCTTCAAGATTTCGATTAATCCAGTCGATGCCTTCTGACATTTGAACACCAAAATGGTGAGAGGTTCCTATTAATACCCTAGCCTGAACCCCTCGCAAGGGACTAGGAGTATCACAAGCTAACCCACCTCAATGGATTAACTAGTATTTCACCGGATACCAAGACGTTCCATCGTAAACTAACGCTATTGCCTGCTTAGCAACACCTGTTAGTGCGATGGCAATGTTTCCGGTCGTAACAGTTGTAAATGCAGCATCAGCAACAAGAATAACCATCCCCTGAAAATCTGGATTTGGGGGAGTGATTGTAGTAATTGCAGCAGTACCAGTAATATGCGTAAGAAAACATGTAATTGCAATCGTTGTAGTTGAAGCAATTGCGGCTCCAACGTTGGAGTCTTTAGCTCCTGCCCAACTATTTAAACATGCTGGCTGACTAGGCAAGTTAATCTTCCTTTCTAAGCTACTTTTGATTTACTAATTGGAAAGCCATTTTTCCACTCAGTAATGATTTCTTTAATTTTAGCTCTACGTCTAATACCCATAAAGCTATATATTGTCATCATTAAGCCAATAGCTTTAGGCCCAACAAGACGTAGCCTATAAGCTTTTTTGTATCCTCTACTAATATTATGGTAATGAGAATACCTATCAGCTTCTTTACCAAGTAGCATTCCAACTCTATCAACTACGTCTGTATCAGTCATTCTAAGACATACAATTGGTGATGAAGATGGCTTCCATCTATTATTAAACTTAGATTCCCTAGTATATATCATAAAGCAGCCTTCACCTTCTAATATACCGGCAATCCAAGCTATATCAATTTTTGAAAGATTCATATCATCACCAAATAGTATATTTTTCTTCTCAGCTAATAGCCACTGGGAACTGTCAAACCATCAATGTAAGCGAGAGCCGGTGGATTATTCGCGAACAGATTCCAGCTTGCCGTAATATACTGCAATTGGCTAGTCTGAACGCCTCCGCTGATTCCTCTCACTTCAAAGATTTTCCTACCACCAACTTCATAGAAAGCAGGAGCCTTCATTTCTGCGCGACCGAACAAATCCATAGCTAAGAAGTCAATACGCTTCTTATCCCATGAATAATGTTCCTTGACAGGAGCGCCAGCCATCTGCATATTATCACCAAAGTACAGATCAAGACCTTCATCCTTAGCCGTCTTGGTGATAATTGAGACTAGCTGACCCAAGCCTTCATATGCCTGTTTCTGACAAGGATGCATCCAGGCGTAGAGAACCTTTCCACGCTGTTTAGTACCAACCCTATCCCCAATCTTATTAATTGCAAGACGAGGGAAAGGAAGGGCCAGAGCACCAGCAGCATTAACGCGGTTTGCTCGGATTTCAGGAGTTAAACTCCTATCAAATCCAAGCCACGTACCAGTGGATGCATTGGTATTGTGATAAGGAATACCAAGCAAACTAACCGGGCTTGCTCCACTAACACCAGATACCACAATAAGATCACCAGCGGTTGCACCTGAAACAGATGGAACTTTAATGGTCTTATTAGGTAGGTCGTAGAATGTAATCTGTACTTCTCCACCAGCCGTCCTCTGTGTTGCCAACGTGGAGTCATACACATTAATTGGCTGACCATAACGAAGCAAACGAACTCCAAATCCATCAGTTGTACAAACATACGTATCAGTGCCTGCACTTGGAGTTGCTGTAGTAATAGTTCCAAGAACACCATTACCACCAGTCATACACAAACTATCACTCGCTCTCCGGAACTCAGGCATAGCACCAGCAAGCAAATCCTGATAAGCATCAACTACTGCTTTTCTATCAGAATCAGTTGCCCATTCAACAAGTTTGGACCACTGAATAGCATACTTAAGATGTGCAACTGTGATAGTTGCCTTATCATAAGTCGGCCCATCACCCAGACCCATATCAGCATTATCTGGGTTAAAATGTCCAAACCTTCCACCCGGACGCAATTTGAGTGGAATACGCATAGCACGGTTAGATACCGGCTGTGCGGCAGCACTCTTTTCAATCTGAGAGTAAAAAGTATCATCCAGATCATACATCTGGGGAAGCTTCTTATTTACTCTTTCAACCTCAGTTCCAACAACCTGAGTCTCTGTCATCACATGGAAAACACCATCAGGCGTAACTTCCAGCAATCCGTGCAGAGATTTAAACCATTTAGGACCAAACATTCTCTTTCTCCGTTAAGACCTTAGAATATCTAGGTCAGATAGAGGCTTTTCTGTCTTTTGTGAAGAGTTCATTGTTCCTCTGCCTTCCCTCCTCACAAAACTTCTTGTCTTATTCTTGTCTTTGTCATCATCATTACCAGCTTTACGCCTTGCAGATTTAATTGCATCCGATACTAACTTCTGCCTTACATTCGGCACTAATGACTTCGCACGGGCCAGGGCCGTGGAAAGAATTCTGGACTTAAAGTCATTAGAAAAACCAGACCTCTGCGCATTTGCCCACAATGATTTAAGTGTTCCCTGATATCGAGTATCTTTATCAAGCTGAGTCTTAATATCCATGAGAATGTCTTCAACAAGCTTTCCTTTCGTATACTCATTGAGACGCTCATCCTTATCAAGACCTTCCCTAATAACCTTGCTCATTGAGCCAATATAAGACTGATCAATGCCACCCTTAAAGGATGTATATTTCTCTTGATTAATCTTATTGATCTGCTCTTCTAATTCTTGCTCTCGCTTTGACTTACCAGATTTCTCACCAGCCTTTGTTTCACCTTTAACAGCTGTATCAACGTTAGTGTTACCAAAGAAATACTGATGAATGTAAGCCGCAGCCCTACCAAGGTCAGTATCTTTCCCTTTTCCTTCCTTCCATGCAGCCCGTAGCAATTGCTTAATCGGGACGGCTGCCACCTCATAATAAAGCTCTTTATTAGCTTCGTTTAGGTATGGAAGAAAGGATAGTGCAATCTTCTCAAATGATTCAGGTGATGCCTTCTTAACTGTATTTAAGAATTCAGTTGGGTCCCCATTTGCAATAACGTCTCTTTCAATATTGTCGAGGACTCCAGCTTTGTGTACAGCCGCTTCAGCATCTTCTGGAGTGCCAAGAATTTCTGAGTATCTAGATTCTCTGAAAAGTGCATTCCTAACGTCAGGGAATTTCTTGAAAAATTCTGGGAAGGCTTTCTTGATATCTGTATATGATGTAATTCTTTCGGAAGATTCAAGCTCTTCAGCTTTCTCTTCCTCAGTTTCTTCCTCTTCTTCCTCTTCACCTTCTTTGCCTTCGCCTTCGGCGCCTTCAATTTCTTCCTCTTCACCTTCAGGAGTTTCATCTGTAGAAGTTTCCTCTTCTTGAGTTTCTTCAGTTTCTGGAGTTTCTTCTACGTCAGCAACGGCTCCAATTTCATCTGCCATAAATCACCTATCCTTGAACAGTGTTTGCTACAGATTGTGCAGGTTCATTCTGTTGTGTAGTTCCAGATGGCGCTATGCTCTTCGCTTGCTGTGCCATCTCATGCTCTCTATAATGTGCAATACAATTCTCATATCCAGCAGGATTGGTTTGGTGAAGTAATAACCCACCTGCTGATACAAGAATGTTCTTCAAAACTTGCATATGCACCGGATGGTCGTCAACTACTACATCTATAGGCACTGAAGACGTTTGACCCTGAGCTGATCCCTGAGAAAGCTGATAATATTCAGCGAATTGCTTATTCCTATCATTTTCACCAGGAATGTAGATATCTGTGATTCCAGATACTTCCTTAACAAATTCAGTATTGTTAGGATGCATTAAAATTGCACTAATAGTTGGGTCCTTCATCTGAATGAGATTAACAAAGAAGTCCCTTTTCTGAGCCCAAGAGAGGGGAAGCTGATCATTAATCTCAGGTTCAATATGCCCAACAGAACCTTGAAGAGAGGATTTCTTAATCCAAATATTAATGAATGTTCCCTTCTCTTTAACTGTATAACGTTCATCCTCTCGAAGATTATCTGCAAAGTCTTTAGTTGCCTTTGCTTTAACTTTAGACCAGAAATCACCAACCATCTTCCAAACGATTTGCAATCTTTGTAATGCCTGGGCACGGCTCTGATTATATTCGGCAGCCGTCTTAGACCCAGTCGGCTGAGAGCCACCATAAATTGATGGGAATGCTCCAGTAACAAACTGACTTAATGCATCCAATGATTTATCAAATTCTGTGTATTCATTACTCAGCGTTGCAGTCTTAATAGTGTGAAATCCATCAGCAAGACTTCTATCTGGCCCCGGCGGCATTGCAGGACTCATCATTCCCGGTGTTGATGGGGATTGAGAATACTTCTGCAAATTCAAAGTCTTCGGATGGACAAAAGTTTCTGGAATGCCATATTCAATTGATTGCACTCCTAAATTGAATATATCATTCTTTGCATCCTGCAATGGAATCAATGCATTTCCAGCAGGCTCAGCATGAAGAAATTCACTCCTCGGATCATATGTGATAGTCCAACGATCATCTAATTTCTCATGCTTCTTCTCTACAATTACATCTCCAATTACAGTTACCATCACCCCATTTGGGTAGAGTTCAGAGAGCTTCTCAGCATCTTCAGCTTGGAGAACATTATAAAACCATGGTCTAATCCATGCATAGCGGGCCGTTGTTAAATCCGTGGGAATCGTTCCATAGTATTCGGGTGGAATACGGCCCCATCTTTCGTATCTATATGTATCACCACCACCAGCAACAAGTTCATCAGCCTTTTCATTATATACAGTTTTAAACTTAGCAATATGATCTTCTAGGCGGAGGATTAAATACCCACAGCTACCTTGATTCCTTGCATATAGGGGAATCTTAACATATGTAGGCCCAAATATATCAATTCCAACGCGCCCTTTGGGAGTATCTTCCCATTCTACTACTTCTTCTTGAAATGCCTCACGAGCAAATACCTTTGGCTGCCCCTGATATTTACAAACTGGGCAAGATACATTCAAACCAGTTGTCATATCGGTTGGAATGTTTGAATCCAGCAATTCAGAACACACAGGGCATCTTACATCTGATACTGGTATTGGACTCTGCTTAGTTGCTTTAGGTGTTTCATAAGTTCCATAAGAAGGATCGGTCTTATAATAGTTATACCCACAGATAACACCCTGATTGAAGAGTGTAGTCAGACCTTTAATTAGTAACAATCCAGACTGGCAATGCTTATCAATTAAATCACTAATCTTTGAATAAGCTTCTGATGTTTCAATATCATCTGGATCTTCAGCATCATCTGGGAAGAACTCAACGGCTGGAACTGTAACTGACAATGCTGCAATCATTGACTCAGCAAATGCACGATACACATTAACAGTCTTAATATCATCAACTGGTCCATACTTCTCCAATTCTGCCACAGCGCTATCAATTGTTCTATAATCCCTAGCTGTATGATCAAAGAAAATCTTCTGGATATTATTAAAGTAATATGTATTCCTTTTCCAGAATTGAATAAGCCTGTAGCGAAGCTGTTCATCTTCCTTCTCCGCATACTTCACTACTTCAAGAAGGAGACGGTCAACTTCTTCTTCGTCAGGTTGTTCTTCTTCAGGCTTTTCTTCTGGCTCCGAAGTTTCTTCCTCAGGTGTTTCGTCTTCTGGAGCCTTAAGAATTTCCTGATCTTCAGTCATTACCGGCATTATTTAAAACTCATTCGATAACCGCCGGCGAGGCCACCAATTCCTTTACGTGGCACTGTCATTTTAGAACGATCCCTTCTCATCATCCTATTCATATTCATTGCAGGATCATTCCTTGCACTCATTACTTGTGGTGCAACTGGTGATAGTCTCGCAGCCGCTGCTGGAGCCATCCTATTTCCTCTGGGCATAAAGGCCATTACTGATTCCCTCCAAACTTATTGAGGCTCTCTTCAAACAACTTCTCTTCCTCACTTAAACTCTTTACCCTCGCCGAGACGGCTGAATCCCTTTCTAATCTTCGTCGAACATCAGATAACATTACATGCTTATTGAAATCAGGCCACTTCATGTCATCCACATTCATCTCTTGAGTCTCTCTCCGAGCCGTTAAATAATCCAACAAAGCCCTTTTCTCAGCAATCTCAAGATCAAGCCAATCTCTTAAAATCTTACACTGTTTACATTCCGGCTCAGTGAAGAGTGAAACGGTGGCTGCCGACAGTCCGATGCCTACGAGTTGAATAAACTTCGTTATTTTCCTTGTCGTATTTCTCCATGCCCATATAGAATGCCGTCTGAGATTCTGTAGAAATATTCTCATTTCGCACCAGATTCAATATTCCCTGAAGCTTATTCCTTCGCTTATACTCATCATCCGCCTCATCAACATAACGATGTGCAGCTTTAACTATCATTCTCAAACAATCATAACCATCATCACCAGGGAATTCTTCAACATCCTCGGGATTATGTTCTGCCGGAATACATGCAGGAATTACATCAATAAGCTCTTTATTCTCTCGCCCTTCAGGACTCACAGAGAAGATTTGAAGCTTAGGAATATTCGTCTCCTCCGGCCGTGGGACGAATAACTGCATGTATTCATTATATTTCTCTTCCCCCTGATTGCGAAGAATCAGAGCCGCTATTTCAGATTCATATTGAATTTCAGGTGTAATCAATCTTGGTCTCTGCTTCCACCTGAGATATTCATGAACTAGATTTTTTCCACCAATCCTATCCCTCTCAGCAAGATGGACAGCATATCGTTCATTGAAAGCTTGATACACCTGTTCTTGAATTGTTAATTCTTCACCACGATGCTGCCCTGCTGAATGGCAAATATACAAATCTGCAATCTCTTCATCCTTCGTTAGATTCACTACATCATTACTCCAAGTCTTAATTAGAGTTCTCTTCACGACATAAATTCTATAGATATAGCATCTTCCACTAGGTGAAATAGCAGCCCAAATAGCGAATGTGTTAGCCTCAAATCCCCAATCAATAGCCAAAATCCTAGGCCACCAATCAGGAATGACAAAAGGATCAATAACGTGAAGAGCATTTTCAGGCTCGTCTGATAAATGCATTGCACGGAATTCGCTAAAGACTTGCCCTTCATAGCTATTCCAATCGCCAAATAACTTTGCTTTCTTCTCTACCTCTGGAAGACCTTCAAGACGTACCAAATACCCAGGATCATTAACGAGTAAGTGAGGATTATCTCGTCCCAAGAATGGGATATAGATCCTTTTCTGTTTGGTGACCTTGTCAATAATAATTTTCCGCCCATTCGGGCACGGCTCTACGAATCTTCCTTTAAAGAATCCATGCCCAACGTTTCCAGGATTTGTAAAGCTTCTAACGATTGCTGGAAGATCGGGACTTGAACTCCTGCAGCGAGATATTGATAAGTACAAATATTGGAATCCTGTAAAGTGAGTTGATTCATCCCAGCAGATGTAATTGTATTCAGCGGAGTCATATTTTCTAACGTCTTGCTCTCTTTCAGCGTGTCCATTTTGAATCCTTGCACCCGAAGGCCAAATCCAATTCTTCTTCGTTTCATTGTACACTGCACCCATTGGTGCAAACCATTCATGCTGGCGTGGTACAATTTCTTTCTCTAAATCAGCAAATGTTCTACGAAGAATCAAACCCTTAAACTTTGGATGCTCTGTAAACTGTCTCACCGCAGGTATCATAATACCAAGGTCAGTTTTTCCACCACCAGCGGCACCACCACCTACAGCTTCAAATATAGTATCTGGAAGCTGAATGACTTGTTGCTGTTTATCCGTGGGCTTCCAAACCTTATTAATTACGGGTTCGGAATTACCGATTTCAGTTAAATCCACTGTGTGCTGGTACTCCTTTAGAAATTAAGTCTAAGATTTCGTCTTTATGTTCTTCACATCTATACGACACAGTATGATCAACGCCGCTATCATTAACAAGGAATACACAATACTCAGCAAGTTCATAACAGTTAAGGGCATCACAATCCTCGAATGGATAATCAGGCATTTCCTTGATTAGTAACTTACTCCCAACTAATGCAACCACCTGAACAGTTACCAAATCACTTACGTCCATAATTCACCAATCCTTGGCTCTTCATGAATTGGCTTCGCTTCTTTTTCGGTGTTACCTCAACAAAATCAGCACCAACTGATTTGGGGATGCCTATAGTGCTCTTCCCGGCTTTAGCGGCATACATTGCTTTCAGCTGTTTAGTGCTTGTTGCCGGCATCTTTCTTCTTTCTATAATTCAACAAACCCTTACCATCCATTGATTTGAATTCGTTGCAGCAATCTTCAAAACAAATTTCACCTTCTACTGGATAAGTACATGTACTTACTTCTTTCTTTCTATCGAAATAATACATACACCTTCCACAAAGGAATGGTCCATCAGTTGCATACCCAGCTTCATCCTTTGTCATTTCTTCTCAGGAACCTTAATCTGAATACCATTCACATCAAGAACTTTATCCCACTTCTTTTCAGCTTCATCATAATTTGGCCAGATTACTGATGTCATAACATGGCCAATAGGTGCATTCAAATCGCAATACATTTCCACTTCATTCTTATTCATAAGATGGCAGAAGTCAATATCATCATTCCACAAATCTGGATCTATCTGGCCTAGAGTGAACCAACATTTCTTTCCAAATGTATTTACTAATGGAGTTACCCTTTTAAAAACTTCAGTCTTAACTAACAAACCACCAGCACCGGAAGCTTTAACTGGAACTAATCCTTTATCACCATTTAAGGTAAACCAACGGACACTTCCATCTGGATTTTGATGATCAAAAATAATTGACTTGAATGGGTAATTCCTCATACAATAATGTCCCACAACATAATCTTTGTCGTGGGAAAGGAGTTTTATTAACGTATCAGAAGCAAATACCAAATCATCATCTAAGAAGAATACGTATTCAGAATCGTGTTCAATTGCCTTTTCGATTATTACATTCCTATTTGCTGATACTGATTGTCCTCTGACTCTCAATATAGCTGAGTCGTCTGGTTTAATTAGAGCGTCCAAACACTCATTGAAAACATTAAACCTCCCTAACTCAAAGCAAGGAACACCTATAACAACCTTAAGGCTATGCTTTTTAACTAACTGGGGGGTTGACATTACTTGGCCTTGAAAGATATTCCATGCCAGCCGCAACGGCGGTATCAACATCCATATTTAGCTTAGCAGTGATATCAGCTTCCATAACCATTTGACCAGCTTGTGCTCTCTCGTGAAGCCAATTAACAAATTCAGGAACACCAATCTGACTAATTAACGCAGCGATTAATGCTGGATTCATTACTTACCTCCATATGCAGCTAGAACGGTGTCAACGCCTGCTATTGCAGCTACAACGGCTGGATTAGTTGGTGGTGGAATCAATGCACTCTTAGTCTGAGTCCATGCCACTGTAACGGCTGCCTGCCATCCAGATGGTGAAGCTTTAAGGACTTTATCAGCAGACACAGTGAACTCTACAATTTTTCGTGAGATGTCCGTTGGAGTTGGATAAGCCTGGATTACGGCTGCCTGCAATTCATTAACTCTAATCACAACCTGATCTGCAGTATATGAATGCTGAGCGTTTGCATTCTCAAATGTTCTGTGAATGCAGGCAGCTGACGCGGCGACAAGTGCTACAAGAATGACTAACTGAATCTTTCTTCGTTTCAACATCTTATACTCCTAACAATGGGAATTTAGTTTCCAAACCACCAAACAATGTGGCGAAATTTTTAATTGCGTCAACTCCTGCAATTGATAGAGCAATGATGATAGAACTTTTAAGCAGATTAGATGGGATGGCTCCAGTTACTCCACCACCTGCTAGTGAGCCACTTAAAGATACAGCAAATGTCTTACAAAACCTAATCAGTATTGCGATGATCGGGGTGATAACAGTTTGATAGATATTGACCTGGCCCTGTGCAGTCTCAATTAAGCCTTTCTTGATTGTTCCATCACCAGTACCAGAAATTACTAATGCACTAACTGTCGCGTCAGCTTCGGCCATTTTGCTCCTTATCCTAAATACTTGCTACCACATGATCTGAGATAAGCTCTGTCGTCATTAATCTGCTTAATTGAATTATCAATAGCAGCTTGGTTATTCATGTCCACACGAACCCAACCGTATGGATTGTCTGTCTCGAATGTGCAATAGTAACGTGGTCCACGAGACGAATCAGTTAAATAGAAAGGAGGTAAAGGATCATCTCCATCAGGTTGATCAGGTGGTCTATGATATGGTCTAATCATCCTTCCCAAGATTTGCCACGTTGAATCTAAATGAATATTCCCATTCTCACCAAACTCACCAAGAACTGAATCATAATCCTTCATTAATCCATTTGGTGAGTAATCAGATGGTCCATTACCTACTGGGATATGGCCAACGTTATGTTCTATTCCAAGATAGCATTTAGGAGCAATACCTCTCGCTAATGCTGCCCATTCAGCAATTTGTTCAGCCTTCCAACCATAAAATACACTATCATATCCAGGGATAACTTCACCATACTCTTCAAGACCAGCCTTAGCAAGCTCTTGCATTACAAGCTGGACAATTCTTGTTGAATGATCAACTCTCTCGTCCATTGCAACAATATAACGAAAATTATTCTGAATCACTTCCCTAACTAAGTCAATGAATCTAGAATCAAGCTGAGTTTCACCATTCGTCCAATCTAGAGCCCCAAATTTATCTGGTGAATAAAATTGATTACCCTCATCATATAAAGGGAGGCCATTAGGCACTTCAATTATCTGATGAGTTTTATCCCTTGTTGCATAATAAGCAAGTTCCCTAGTACTTTGATCACACCAAGACAAAGCTGGTGGATACCAAGGCATCTTACCATATTTACCTGACTCAACAATCACACCACCCATAAAATCTATATTAATTCCACACACCTGCTCACGCGTTGGCTTTGGTGGAAGTGGTGGAACTGGTGGTATAAATGGTGATAGCCCAACATTAGCTGGTGAACCGTCTTCACGTAGTAATATTGGAATTACACAACTAACTCGAATAGTTTGAGAAGTGAAGCCATCAGCTGAAACTGTTAACCATCCACCCCATCCTTGTTTTCCAGAACCAAATGTGAACTCAGGACGGCTCCCACATGAATTAATTACTTGGCCATCATCTATTGTTAATACTGACGTAGCACTTGGTGGTGATACATTAATATATGATGTCACATTACCAATAGGAGTTGGAGTAGGAGGTTTTGGGTGATTAGCATTGCCCATTATGAACTCCCCTTCGTTACTGATTTAGGGGTTACAATATCAAACTTATCTGGCTTTGAAGCGATTGCATACCCACCGTGCTCAGTTGACTTATCTGAGCCAGTGAGAATGCTCTTATCAAAACGAGTATTATAAGTGCCTTCTTTCATGTCAGCTTTAGTCAGCAAGATGTTACGCCCATGAGTAAGGAAGATTACAGATTCGTTGGATTCCAACCCATTAAAGATTTTGTTAAAAAACTTATTGTATTTCTTTGCCCACTCATTTACCGGCTGCCCACCAGGTATCTTCTTATTAGGATTATCAAGATAGTGCTTGAGATCTTCTACATATTCATCAGTTGATAACCCAACAAAGTCACCTAAATCAAGAGGCAGAAGCTCATTTGACTGTATAATTGGTATCTTCAATTCATCCGAAATAATCTTAGCCGTGTCGAAAGTACGGCTCATTGGTGATGTGTAAATCATTGTTGGTTTGTATTGCTTAAGCTCTTCAGCTAAAGAATGGCCTTCTTTAATACCCTTCTTTGTTAACGGCTCATCAACCAAACCATGAAATTTACCAGCCGTATTCCTGGCGTCACCGTGACGGGCGAGGATTACACTCACCTATTTAACCTAGGAACAGGAACGTCAAACACACCAAATATCTGCAATAGCCACAAACAAACGAATAACACCACTACAACTGTGATGATGGTCTTGATTGGAGCAGCCATAGGCACATATGTTTGCACGAGATACAAACATACTCCAATTATCACTAGAACTACTAATACCTGAATCATGCTTTCTCTCCTTCAACTTTATCCACTAATGCTTTCTCTTTCACAACAAGTGGCATGATGGCTATCAATGCTTTAGCTGCTTCTACTTCATCTATTGATGTTGTAGGATTAGCAATTTGTTTATCTAAAAGATCAGTAAGTTCCGGAACTTCTTCTGGTTTAAGAGTTGTCTTATCTAACTTCTCTAATAAAAAATCCTGTCGTTGATGCATTGGATCTGGATGATGTAATCCAGCGCTCAACAAATCTTGAACTTGCTTCATCAATGGTGATTGTTGACGGGCCATATCAAGCTCTAACAATCTAATACTTTCTTTTAATCCTTTAATCTCTTTTGCGTGCTCGTCAGTAACCCTTACACGATTTGAATGACCTTTAAGGTAAATAGCCCAGGATAAAGTTAGGCAACTAAATATCCATGGAAATATTTTTTGAATAAGATCCATCTACGCGACTACGAAGTTAGACCATGAACCTGGAGCGTAGCTAACGTCTTGGAAGCAACCCAATCCAAACTTAGTGTTGCTAGCGAATTGGCTTATCGTCCCGGAGATTGTTTCACCTGATGCTAATTTCATTGTTGCAGTTATTCCAGCTAATGTCACAGTTACAGGAATGGTCCCAATTAAATTTGGTACAAACATTTGTGCAACTCTATAACCATTACCATTCAACAGATAAGCTATTAGCATGTATGGGTTAGTGCCATCTTTTTCAAGAGCAAATATTAAAGTATTCCCAGCACCTTGAGTGCGCCCTACAAGATAAACGCAGTAATATAATGTGCTTGGAACAGTTAAATCACAATTAATAGTAACATCACTTTTACCTGCTTCTACAGCTGTGGCATAATAAACTCCACCTCTAGTCGCTTGCACAGCTGAGCCGTCTTGCGTTGACCATGAGCCATTATAAATTGTCCACGGTGGAGTTAATGCACTTAGTGAAGTTCCATTTGGCGCGTTAAATACTCCACCGCCACCTTTACCTTGTGTTTGAGGCTGCCCACTTCCTAATTTAGAACACAGGAAGTTAGCCCCACCATTTCTAATGAATTGGTTACCAGGACCAACATTTGCCTCTGTTGTTACATAAGTCTCTGCACCAATTAGCCTATTATTAGGATCATATACATCTGCAATCCTAACTTGCCAACTTGGTGCGCTAGCTTTATTTGCAGCAGTTAAATACTCAATATTACGTTGCACAATCTGCAAACTTGGATTTGATGGTATTCCATTATATGTCCCAGATGCAGTACATACAATACCATATGGGCAATGCATTGTAAGAACACGATTAATCAGTATACCTTGAATGTTATCTGGGACTTCCATCTCAATCCAACCACACGCTAATTCGAGATCATCAATGTTTGCATGCTCACCCAATTTTAAGAGTGTATAATAACCAGAAATAAGTAACCCTCTTACAAATGTTCTAGCACCATTATTAATTTTTGGTAACTTAACACCATATGCATTAGAATGTGTTGGTTGAGTTATTAAATCACCTTGATAACAATTTGTATCTACAGCTACATCAATAATTTTACAGCAACCAATTAATTCAAAATCAATTCCAGTAACTTGTGGATTTTGATATGATCTAATTGTAAGAGCTTCAACACCAAATGTCACCCCAGTGAAATTATCACTAGCGTTTGGTATAACTTGTGCGCCAGTAATTACGGCTCCACTTGCCGCTGATGTGAGCAAAATGGCTCCACAAGTTGGAACTGGAAAATCAGTGCTTATATCAGCATATCCTTGTGCTGGTATTGATGGACCCTTTAAGATTACACTAAGTCCTTTTGTTGTACTGTAAAGAATTGATGGTGCGTGAATTTGGCCAATAGCTCCTTGAACTGTAGTTACACTACTACCTAAATCATAAACCTTATCATCCAATAAAGCATACCCACCGCCATCAGCCGCAACGGCATTTATGCAATTCTGAATATTATCGCCGAAGTCGTGAACGTAGAGTGCTGTCATGGAATGTTATGTAATAGATACACCACATACGATGTGGAGGAGTATGTGCCACGCATTATCAGATATGGGCCACCTGTAAAATGTGCATTCTTTGGAATATAGATGAGAGATTGCGTCTGCCCATCTTTATATGAACAAGTTGTTGGTAGCCAGTTAGTTGCAGG
>Ga0207146_10018_pt1 | contig 44634 bp, 39 predicted proteins | sample Alteio_BWMinHeat_36_FD_153539 | JGI IMG/M metagenome (GOLD analysis project Ga0207146, IMG submission 153539) | Enriched cells from forest soil in Barre Woods Harvard Forest LTER site, Petersham, Massachusetts, United States -... | ecosystem: Environmental > Terrestrial > Soil > Temperate forest >...
CATTGCGAAAAACCCAGAGTTGCTGACTCCATTTTTTGATGCGCCGCACGAAGTAGACCTTGAGAAGCTATCCAAAGCACATGGCATCAAGCATGTTCGCGTGAATACCAAAGAGAACTTTATCGAGACGTTCCTGCAATCCAGAGAAACCGGGCGACCGAATGTGATTGAAGTGATGACGAATCGTCAAGCAAACCTGGACTTGCACAATGCGCTTGAGGCGATAGCTTTGTCGGCGATGTAGCTCTGACGTCGAGGCAACAATATGAATAGGAATTGGGTTCGATTTCTTTTTGCGGTTTTAGTAGCGACACAAGCCCAAGCACGAGCGCGCGCTGATGCCAGTGCCGAAGCCACCCTGGGCGCCTTAACGGCTCAAATTGTTGCATACCAGTCCTTGGCTCACAGGGAGCCGGCATCGCATACGAGAGAGTCATCTTCATCATCACCTTCTCATTCTCGCTCATCATCCTCATCATCCTCATCAACGTCCTCTTCCTGGTCGCCGCTACTCTCTCGTGCTCCTGCTGCTGGTCTGGATGAGGACCTTGCCTTCGGCGAGACAAAACGCTCCAAAACCTCACCCGCAGGCAACGTCCCAGATCTCGATGTGCATATTTATCTGCAAACAGAGACAGAATTTTTGTTGGTGCCCATGGACCGACGTTTCACGGCGACCATGCCTGCAGCCCAACGCGTATTACGCGTGCATCGGCAGATGTGTCCGGGGTCCATGTTGCCCGCAACCGCTAGTCGCTTTGCAGAACAAACGGCGGTTCACTTGACAGCACCGTCGCTAACAGCGGCCCTTGCTTATTTGTCAGTGCTTTATGATGGCAGTCTTAAGCCTCTATCCGGGTTAGAATTTGATCGCGCTGGAGTGATTGCATTGTGCCACAGATACCAGGCGCCTAACTGCGATTCGGCGCTACAGGTAATGTTCGCACTGGAGGCGTTATCAAAGGCCTCCGCAGACGCTGTGGCGGACATGATTCTCGTTCTCACCCGTGCACAAGCATCTGGGGATGAATGGGCAAAACGGCATCGAGAGCAGCTCATTCTAAATGTGAGGGCCGTGCAGCTCCCGATGGCCCAGGGCATGCTCAGGCCCCGCTTTACTGAGAGTGCTGTGCGGGATGCGCTATCTCGTCGCGCCACACGTGTTCCACAATTAACTGAAACCGTATCGGGCATATTGGCCGAACTGGATGAGCTTTCTAAGAAAGCGAAGAATGAGGTGGTTGTTCCCTTGCTGTGCAGCGAAGTCGGCAAGCTCCGATCCGAAGTTCTTGCAGAAGAAAAAAGACAAGCAGATCACCTTCACGAAACAGAGCGTCCGTTGAGGGAGAGAGAAGCGAAGGCACAGGCGCAACGCGCGGCCGAACGAGACCGCCTGGTGCAAACCATAGTTGGAATGGGCGCGCGTGCTCTGGTGGTGGATAGGCCCGGCGCACCCGCGCGTCGCAAAGTGGTGGTGGAGGTAGATGGGATACCTTGGAGTGAAGCGCCGGAATTTCAAGAAGCATTATCGAGAGCAGCAAGAAACGCTGGCTTCGAAGCCAGCGTTGATCCTGACCTAATTAGCAGGGTGCGGGGAGAACGCCGTATTGCGCAGAAACAGGTTCCCGAATGTTATTACTGCCCTGAGGCTGAGAGGATGTCGGGACGGCACTGCGTGGCAGGATGTTGCGCTAGTATTTGCTCGCCATGTATTTGTCTGCTGGGCACGTTAACAGGGGGCTGCTTTGGTCTAAGCAAAGGAAGGACCTGTTGGGATCGGGTATGCACCGCTGAGAACCTGGGTGCCCAAACCGATCTATGTTGCTATCGTTGTTTGCACGGCGGCACGATAGACGTGACCTTCGAGTTGCTGCCAACATCTACCTAGCAGGCAGCCAGCATTTAAAATTAGAGCCGCAAGTCCAAGATTCGGTTAAGCTCTTTATGGGCGCGTTCGATTTCGCCTACAAGGTGCGGGTCTGCCAGGTCTTCTTTTGTCAGCGCATTGCGATAGTGCTTGTTCACCCACGCCACAAGTTTGTCATAGAGTGCGTTGGTCATGAGCACGCCCTGGTGCACCGCTGAAAGCTCGTCGTCCGTGAGCACGACGCGCAGCCGTAGGCACGCGGGCCCGCCGCCATTTTGCATGCTTTCGCGCAAGTCGACAAAATGAACGTCATCGATTTCCGGACCAGGTATGAGTGCGTCAAGGTAGCGACGCACGGATGGGGTTTCTTGGCATTCGATAGGTGCAATAAGCAGTGTTTTAGGTTTGCCATGCTGGCTGTCATGTGCTGAGACAATTTGGCTGTTAAACAGGTAAGAGCGCACGGCGTCGTCTAAGCTCACATCGCGGTTTCTAACGCATACGGTTGACAGGGGCCGCGCGCTTACCAATTTCATTTTTTGCTTGAGCTCATGGAGCACAGCGGCCTCATGCAAGAAGGCGTCTTCGTGGTAAAAGAACAACGATGTGTTGCCGACTGACACAACGTCGTTATGAAAAGCACCCGCGTCAATTGCGCGCGGGTGTTGTTGCGCAAACACGGTGCGCCGTGAATCAAGGCCGTGGCGCCGCGCCACAGCCTGCGAGGCCTCTAGAGTTTGCCGTGCTGGAAAGCGCGCCGAGCTTTGGGCTGACTTATTAAAGCCTTCGCGGCCGTATACAAATAGCTCGATGCCTGAGCTGTTGTAATGCTCGCATAGGCGAGTATGGTTGGCGGCGCCTTCGTCGCCGAAATTTGGGTGCGCAAAAAGAGCGTCATGCACCACAAAGTGGCGGCTGTCATGGAAGATTTGGCGCAATGTGTGTGTCGTCTGGGGCGCCTCTAAAGCCCGGTGAAACTTGGTGATGAGATTCGCTGGCGTGATGTGCACTTTGCCGTCTGCTGTGTCGGCACTGGGCGACACCGTCGCCGCGTTTGCTGTCCACATGCTTGACGCAGAAAACAGTGCCCGCACCAGCTCGATGCCACTATCTTTGAGGGCGGCGAGTGCCTTTTTGTCTGTGCCAAAACCCAAGTTAGCAAGAACTTTCAAATCCGGTCTTTTGACCGGAGGCAAGACGGCCTGCTTGAAACCCAAATCGTGTAAGAGTTTCATTTTGGCGAGACCTTGAAGGGCAGCCCGCTTCGGACTTGATATGCGCCCCTCGTTGCTCATGGAGGCAATATTGCCGAACGACAGCCCTGCAAAATGATGCGTGGGGCCAATGAGACCGTCGAAGTTCACTTCATGGGCAGTGTTCACAAAGATGCCTCCGTATGCAAATTAGAAAGCTACGCCGAACGCCACGCATTCCCTAGCTATCGGGTGTAAGCTTGGCTGCATTGGCAGCTCGCTCGGCTCGTTGTGGCGGGCCACCGAAAAAATCAATCGCCCTTGCAAGCACAAGGTCATATTGCTCTTTGTGCGAGTTGAGTCGGCCTTCGCCTTTGATAAAGCTGCTGCCTACGGCGCCCTCGCCCTTTGGTGTTACGTAGAGCATTTTTCCATTGGCTTCGACCAACACCATGTAGTTGCGTTCTGCTTTAGGCGGCTGATCCTTAAGCATGAGAATGTGACCAAGCACGGGCACCATGCGGTCATCGTGCGCAAGCTCTCTTGCGCCAAGGCCACTGCAGTCAAAAATAATGGGTTCTGGGATGCGTTGAAGATCGCGAATGTGCTCTTTGACGATCTTGATGCGTAGCGCTTTTGCTTCGCGATGAAGTTCCGCCATGAGCTTTGGCCCGTGTATGAAGAAAGAAGCGAATTTGGTGCTGAAATGCTTTTTGCCGTTACCAAAATCGACGAGCACCTGTTCCGGCGTCGGCATCACACCCATGGCCACCAGCGGATCTAAACCTGAGTTCGTGTGCGCCCCCACATATATGGGCATAGGTTCCGGGCCGCGTTTTATGTAAGGATGCCTGCCCGCCGCAATCTCGGCGTAGATTGTATAAGAGCGCGCCGCGACGGCATCGACCAGTTTCAGCTCATCTTTGGATACCATCATCGAGTCCGGCGCCGGACCAAAAATCCCTGCAGCATAATACGACGGCAGATTTTTGAGTTCTTTCGCAGAGATTTTAACGGTGTATCCTTTCTTAGCCAAGCCCACCGCTGACCACATGCCCATGATACCTGCGCCGACGACGCGAATCGGTTTGTTTTTGAACTTTGGATTGGCTGTTAGCGCCTGCTCAAAAAGCTTTAGCCCTTTATCAACGCTGCCAGCGGCGAGTGTTAAGCCCGCGCCGCCATGTCCGTAGATGTGGGTCACCAGTTTCTTGCCTTCCACGTCCGACCGAATTTGAAAGATGCCGTTGCGCGTGGGGCGCACGCAGCTCACCTTCTTGGCAATATGATGCTGGCTCAAGGTCGGCGGCGTTAGCCGTTCGACTTTGAGTGGCAGCGTCGTGCAGCCCGAGACGAACAAGGCAAATAGCGAGAGTTTGAAGCACTTCATGGCGGGGCTATAGGAGCCCTTGTGGCTCAATGCAATGCGGCTACGACAGCAAAAATGCCAAAGCCAATGAGAATGAGTCCGGAAACAATATTGATGGCGCTCAAGTGCTTTTGGTTGAGTCTGTGTTTTGTCGCAGCCACGACGCCACTCAATATGAGCCACCACGCTAGAGAGCCGGTAAAAATTGCCAGCGTCATAAGAAACGCGGCTTCATGGCTTGCATCTTCAATGGCGATCGACGAGCTCGAAAAGATCGCGACGTAAGCCATAATGGTCATGGGATTTGACATGGTGAGCAGGAAGGCAGAAAACAGCGCGTTCCACCAGCCGCTGCCTTTTTTCTCGTGGGCGGCATGGGGATGAGCCTGGTAGTTCATGAGTGTCTTGGCGCCAAGCCAACCTAAAAACAAGCCACCAGCCATGCTGATGAGCGAACGATGCTGCACGAGGAAATCAGAGACGATGGTAAAACCAAAGGCCGCGATTAGCCCGTAGACCGCGTCGGCGAGTGCGACGCCAACGCCTGTCAAAAGGCCAATGGTGAACCCATGCCGTAACGTGCGCTGAATGCACAAAAGCCCAAGCGGTCCAACGGGCGCCGCGAGCGAAAATCCAATGACCAATCCCTGGGCCATCAGCAGCAATACATCATGTGCCATGTGTCAGTGTTAGCAAAAGGCCGCGCAAAAATAAAGGCTATGCGTTGAAATCGCGATCCATCACCGTTTTTCGGCCGTCCCGTTTCGCTGATTCAATAGCAGCGTCACACGCACGACGCACGACGTCCGACAGCGCATCAATCACGGATGCGGATGTATTCATGCCGCCTTTGGCCTTGATGTATGCCTTAAGCTTAGAAGCGACGATCAAAGTGTCTTTTGGAAGTGTGTTGTTCATGACTGTTAGCCCCCACGATTTGTGCCCCATGCTTCCAAAAAAACATGGAGCATGGAGGCAGCAAGCCTTGCCGTCATGCCGCCAATGTCATGCGCGGGAGACAGCTCTGCAATATCAAAAGCAATGACCTTTTTTGAGTGTACCACTTCCTCAATGAGTGGTGTGATTTGCTGCGGAAAAAGTCCAAGGGCACAGGGCGCGCTCACCCCAGGTGCGAAGCACTCGGCAAAAACGTCAAGGCACAGACTCACATATATGGCGTCATTGCGTGCGACGAGCTCTCTTATGGTTTTGAGGGCTGGCTCCAAATCGCCTCGCTCGATTGCCCCAGCCTGCACAACGTTTACGCCCAGTGTCTTGGCGCTTTCAAACAGGGTCGTTGTGTTGCTTACGGACTGAATACCAATGCACGTATAGTCGAGTGTTTTATGCCTAGCCGCCTCAGCCAAGTGCATCTGGAAAAAGGGCGAGCCCGAGGTGCCCAGGCCATCTTGCAGCGGTCTTAAATCGAAGTGAGCGTCGAAATTGAGCACGCCAATGCGTTTTTCTGGATGGGCAGTTACCAGCCCCTGGAAATGAGCGAATGCAAGTTCATGGCCACCCCCCAGTACGATGGACGTCATTTGCCGCGCGCTCAGTGTCGCAACGATTTGCTCAAGTGCGGCTTGCGCGCCTTCAAGATCGCCATCCTGGCAATGCACGTTGCCAAGGTCCACAAAGGCAGCTGTAGGATGCCCATGCAATGGCAGTGGTGCCAAGGCCCGGCGCAAAACATTCGGCCCAAGGGCCGCGCCAAGCCGGCCAAAATTTCTTTTCACACCCTCATCCGAAGCAAAACCGATAATGGCAAAGGCGGGCGAGGGGGCATTAAGCGATGGTGTTTTTTGCAAATCAACGCACTGGATATGCTGATATAGCCGGGGACCGTCTGGGCGCCCCTTCCAAAGCTTTGGGTCAGGACTCTCGTAGTGCGTCAAAAATTGCTCAGATGCCATGGGTATCTCCAAGGACTGAATCATGCATGCCATGTCGCGCCGTTTTTTAAAAGCTTTGCTCGCCGCAAACATACTGTTGTTGTGCGTGCCTGGTCTTAGCGGTGCAGGGATCGAAGCAGGTTTGAAATCGGTGCTTCATGAATTCAAATTAGAGCGCTTGCCGCATCATATACACGCTGTCGAAGTCAGACGGCAGCAGGCGGCCTACGCTGGGAATCGCAGTTTTAAGTCTGTGTTAAAAAAAGCGCTGATATGCCTTTTGAAAGACGCGAGCGATACTGAGAGTCCGCTGGCCATTGCAAGGCAGGCCATAGAAGACAGAGCAAGGACGCACGGCGACCGTTTCACTTTTAAGGGCAGCAAAGATAAGGCGGATGCCTTGTTGCGCCAATGTCTCCTAGATCCAAACGCTTTGTTTGCTTTGGTTCCCATGGAGGGTAAGGCCGACGCCTATGTGGACCGGACCGATACCCGTATTTTGAGGCCCCAAGGCGGTGAAAAGCTAGACAAGAATTGGTTGTTTTTTGTGACGCTTCCCAAGCTGTCCGACCACACCTATTGGGTGGTGGTTGGAAGAAATAGCCATGACAAAACATATGTTTATGGCTTTAACTAAAAGGCGATTGTGTCGGGCTCTAAGCTGGAATTGGCCCTTTGCGTTGACAGATAAGGCTCATAACGTAGGATGCCTTCACTATGCAACAAAAGATGAAAACTCGTTTGATGCTATGGCTCGCTGTTTCTTTGTTCTTGTCCGCCTGCGGTGGAGAAGACATGCTGCGCACGCCCGTCACCACCTTGCATCCATTACCTGGCGGCGGCGCCCAAAAAGCGTTTGACCCGAACGCGAAAAATGGGGTGGGCAAATCTGCTTCGGACATAGATGACGCTCCCATTGAGGTGGCTCTGGCTGGAATGGAAGATAAGGCCGCAGATGACACCGTTAAGAGGTGTTTCAAAGAGGCTTCATTCAAGAAGCCGGCCAAAGTCGATGGGGCAGACAGTGATGACCAAGCCATGAATGTCTCCGCTAAAGACCTTCATAATGTTTACATCGATATGGTTAAGTTTCTTGACATCATGGTTGCTCACCCCAAGGCGGATGAGTTTTTTAAACTGGTTGATCAAACCGGTTCAGGTCCCGGCATCGTGATTTTTGTGGATTTTTTGCTCGGGAAAGATGGCTTTGGGAGTGCCACATTTGATCTTGCGAGAGCGCTAGATGAAGTGCAGAAGGAAGAACTTAAGCGCAATGAGAACGGATGGTCGAAACTATTGCTCGGAGGTATAGGTGCTGGCGCTGTATGGTTGTACGGCTCCTACGCCGCCCTTACGACGGCGTTGCTGTGGGTCCCCATTGGTGTGGGTGGTGCGGCGGCTGCAGGAGGAGCAGGATACGCAGCTGACTTGTTCGTAAATAGCCCGAAAAAGTTCCGGGAGTATTTTAATTCCTTTCAGCGCAAGCTCTCGGAACTTCTCCCAGTTTTAAATGGTGTTTTGTCGGTTCCCAGCGACGGAGGAAAACAGCGGGAACGTTTGTTAGAAATCGCAAAACTGCTGGTGGAGTCAAAATCCTCGTTTGACGAGCTCGCATTGATTTGGGAGCGCTTCTATCCAGAGTCTGCTAAGGATAACGACAAAGACAAGAAACAGGACCGGAGAGCTCATGCCGTAGAGAAATTCAGAACATTGCTTACCGAGAGCAATCCCGAGTCGCCGATGTATTGTGTTTTTTTGCAAGCCGATGTCGCGTCCCTGTTCGATGGATTGGCTGACGACGCAGCTTTGGTTGAACCATTGAATAAGCAGAATGTCGTATGGTTTAGAGACTTTCTGACGAATCAGCAGGTTGGCTTTAGGGCTTTCTTGGGCAAGATGCGCGTTGAAGAAATGAATAGGGCTGCGAACGTAAAAAGCTCAGGACCTGCAGATGCCCCAACTGCCGGGGCGTAGTTGTCATCGAAGTTGCGGTTGTGAATAGATCGGTGCAGCCGCCCGATGATCCAGGAATAACGTGAATTACTGCCACGGTTTCCCTTCATGCGCATGCAACCACGGGGGGAACCATGGTTATTCGGTTTGTTTGCTTTGTCGTATGTACCTTTAGTTTTGGCGTGTTCGGTGGAGCCTACTCGCCCAGCGACCAGTTGGCGCTTGCGGTTAGGAATAACGACCTCATTCAGGTTGAGCGTCTTCTGGCACAAGGAGTCAGGCCCGACGACGCCGTCATTAGATTCCCAAATGACATTGTTGCACCGGTCATCGTGTGGGCCGCAAATGAAGCAGTACGCCTGCCTGTTCTCGCGAAGCTTGTGCTGGCTGAAGCGGACGTCAATTTGAGGCTGCATGGTGGCCCCAATCATGGGGCTGGCGCGCTGCATTTCGCTGCGAAAAATGGGCTTATTCCGGCCACTGAAGTGCTCCTTTCAAAGGGTGCGCCGATTGATGCTACTTCAGGGGACGGTTTTCAGGCAATACACATAGCGGCATCGAGAGGGCATGCGGAGCTCGTAAAGTTTCTCGTGCGGCAAGGTGCGTCCGTCAATGCAAGAACGCGTTTGGGAGTGACACCGCTGATGACGGCCGCTCAGTCTGGTCAGGTTTATGTGATCAACGAGCTGCTGATCCTCGGCGCGGATCCGAATTTAAAAAGCGAGACGCCAGGCGAAATGCATGGCGCAACGGCGCTCATGTGGGCGACTTTCGGCGGGCGTGTTCAGGCCGCTAAAGCGCTGGCGGCCGTTTCAGATTTGCGTGCTCAAGCCACAAACGGCGACTCTGCGCTTGCCATTGCATATAAGCGCTCGCGGGAAACTATCGCCAGCTATCTTTGGGGGCTTGTGCGCGACAGCATCAGTCGGGCAGTCGACTATGGCGAAGCCTTGAAGGCACTTGAACGCGTTGAACAAGGGGCTGTGGGCAATAAAGTAGATGACGGCGGTAAAGGCGAGCGTGCAAAGCCAATGGATGCCGCGCCGTTACAACAACCTCTACATCAGCCTCCTCCACCGACCAATCCGCACGCCGCAGAAGCCGTCGATGACAGTTTGATGCAACAGATCTATGCGGCAGAATAAATTTTAGAAACACATGCTGGCTGCCGCCCGAAATCCCTTGTGATGCACCGTTGCATCACGAGGGGGTAATAATGAAACGTTACAAACAATTGCTTGGTGTCGCGTGTGCAGGGATGTTCATGTTTTCGGCTGCCGGACACGCAGAGACCAAGATCAAAATTTTTGCTGGCAAAGTCGAAATAGACCAATCGCTGGCCAATCGGGTGGCGGAGAAGTTCGGGCAGGTTGCGGCGCTTTCGACTTTGGCGGAGCAGATGGCTCGCCTCGAACAGCAAATGCCAGATGCCAATCCCACCAGAGTTCTTGCGAAGAAAAACGCAATGGATGCGCTTCAAGCGCAAGCTACTGAAATCTTAGCAGGAATGACGGCAGATGCAGATGTCCTGAAGGCTGTTGGAGTGAGGGCCGGCGTCTTTAAGTCCGACATGGACGTAAATGACGCACTTGCTTTGAGCGCGTTTGAGATCTATCGGCTCATCGCAGCGGCAAATGGCATTGACATTGGAGCTGCCATGCCAGGTATGGCCGCGCAAGGCATGGGAGTGCCGACGGCGGGCGCCAGTTCATCATCTTCTTCTTCGTCATCATCAGGCGTAGGTGTTGCTCCGCGTGGGGCCAAAAAGTAAGCTCGCTATTCCATAATCGCGTCGGTGACACGTTCTCGAATTGTCGTCTGGGAAATGCGTGATGCCAGATGGCTAAGCGGCATGGTAGCGAGCAGCGGTAGCAAAGCCCTAGCGTCATCCGGTGCTCGCATCAGACCGCTGAGTTGCGCGCCTATTTCATCGAGATAGACGCGCATGGGTTTTTGTAGCAGCGCATCACACATGAGTTTCGGTGTTATGAGGCCGCTGCCCATGATGCGTTCGAACTGATCTTCACTCAAGCGCAACGCCATACGCCTAAATGCTTCTGCTCCATTAAGCAGGCCGCCCCATTGCTTGTGAAAACCTAATTCATAGCTTTGGAGCGCGCGCAGCGAGCCAACGTCATGGCCTTCCGTGTGGGCTTTGCCAACGCTGTCTGCAAGCACCTTCGCAGCCAGCAATCCAATGCCAATGCCAGCGCCATGGGCGGTGTAAACCTGGCAGGCACTATCGCCAAGCAAGGCGGCTCCCGGCGCCACCAACTTGGCATACGGATGACGCAATGGAATGCTGCGCGCGCCGCCAAAGTGCTTTACTCCGACCCAAGGGTTTGCGGCAACAAAACGGCGGATAATCTCAAGGCCACTTGGCGATTTTGGTTCAGGCAGCGAGCCCGTTAGAAACGCGACCTCATCGAGATTTGTCGATACATGCACGCGAAGTAGCGAGAAGGGGCCGTGCACGCCAATCCAGGCCAAAATTTCATTGGGCTGTGCCCGGTGCTTTTCTAAGAAAGCCGCCGCTCCCGCTTTGTCTTTGATTTCATGGGTGGCTTGCGCCGCCAAACACAGGTTATCCATGCGCAACGGGGCGCACGCACGCTTCAGGGCCGGCGTCGCTTCGCGCAACACGGCCGCCATGCCCGAAGCATCAATGAACAGCTTGGCTTTGAGTTCGAACTGTTTGGCTTTTGGCCGGTCGGTGGATGAAAGCGCGAGCGTGGAAGGCCTGCCCTTGTCATCGAGCTGTACCCCGCACACCTGTGTGCCGAGCATTGGGGTTAGGGCACTGTGCCGGCCCGCCCGCTCAATCAACATGGCGCCGAAGCCGCGCATATCTATATCAAAAAGCTCAGGGCTGCCGAGCTTAATGGTGTGTTTGCCGGTTGGCGAAACGATTCGAAACGGGACGCAGTCGGCATAAATCTGCTTTTCGGGTGGCCGGCCAATGCCCGCTTGCTCGAGCATCCACAGCGGCACGCCATTGAGCCACTGAGCACCGGTCTTGCCCGCTGTTTTTTGATCTATGAGCGCTGTTTTCAGGCCCTTGGCTGCCAGCAGTTCTGCCGCGAATGCTCCCGTGGGGCCTGCTCCAACTACCGCAACATCAAATTGCATTGTGCTCATGCATTCTCCTGCCAAACTTTGGGTCTAATTAGACCAAACATCTTGTCTGCCTTAGTTGTTCTAGATAGAAATAGCTAGGGCACGCCCTACAGACCACAAGGACGGAACGAATCCCATGCGCATCGCGCTGCTGCAGCCAAACCCCACCATTGGCGACTTGAGAGCCAATGCAAAAAAAATCGCTGACATGGTTGAAGGAGCCCAGTGGCAGCATGCCTATGTCGCGGTGGCGCCAGAGTTGGCTCTTTGTGGTTACCCACCCCAGGATTTGGTTTTACGACAGGACTTTCTGGGCGCATGTCAAGAAAGTCTAGAAGAGCTGTCTCGTCTTGTGTCCATACCGCTCATTGTTGGGGCTCCGGTACAAGAACAAACGCCGCTTGGTCCTCGTGTCTACAATGCGGCTGTGCTGTGCATGAATGGCAGCGTGAAGACGGTGGCCAGAAAGCAGCTATTGCCCAACTATACCGTGTTTGATGAACGCCGCTACTTTGAACCAGGGACCGAGCACGCGCCCTATCTTATCAAACTTGGGCGCTACAATCTTGGTGTGTGCATCTGCGAAGACATTTGGAACGACGCCACTTTCTGGCCCACGCGGCGTTATGCGCTTGATCCCGTGCTCGCGCTTAAGAAAGCCGGGGCTGATGCTATCATCAACATATCGGCGTCGCCCTTTGATCTCGATAAGCCAGCACTGCGCGATCGCATGGTGGCCCATGCTGCAAAAAGGCACGGTTTGCCCATTGTTATAGTTTGCCAAGTCGGCGCTAACGATCAGCTACTCTTCGATGGCGGCAGTGCCGCATATGACAGCCACGGGAAAGCCGTGGCGCGTGCCAACTCGTTTGAAGAAGACGCGTTGTTGGTGGAGCTGGGTGGTGGCACTTTAAAGGGCCTCAGCGCCGGGCCCGTCAAGAGCATCGACGACAAACACCCGCTTCTCTTGGCCGCTTTGAGCTGTGGCATCAAAGATTACGTGAACAAATGCTCAGCATCGCAAGTGTTCATAGGTCTTTCCGGCGGCATTGATTCGGCTGTGGTCGCTGCCCTGGCCGTTCATGCGCTAGGCCCGTCGCGCGTGCGCGCCATATGGATGCCAAGTGCTTTTTCAAGCGCCGAATCTTTAAAGGACGCAAACGACGTTGCCAGCGGGCTGGGCCTTGCGCTCGAGACTTTGCCAATTGAAGCAATTGTTAACCAATTTCGCGATACCCTGGTGCCGACTTTAAAGAAACTCGACGATGCCAAATACCTGACCGCAAAAGATGTTGCGGATCAGAACCTACAGTCGCGTACGCGCGGCGTGCTGCTCATGGCGCTGTCGAATTTGCAAAACGGTTTTGTGCTTGCGACAAGCAACAAGAGTGAATGCGCTGTTGGCTATGCGACACTTTACGGTGACATGTGCGGTGCCATTGCGCCGATCGGCGATCTGTACAAAACCGAGGTGTTTGAATTTGCCAAATACTTGATGAAGCTCGGTATGAAAATACCGGAGCACGTACTCACGAAAGCTCCGACCGCAGAGCTTAAGCCAGGGCAGTTGGATGAGCAGTCCTTGCCGCCATATGCAGAGCTCGACGCCGTGTTGATGCGCTATATCGAACAGGGAATGGCCGCGGCCGACATAGCCAAAGACACCGCTTTAAACGAAGACTTGGTGAGAAGCATCATTGCCATGGTCAATCGTGCTGAATACAAGCGAGGCCAAGGAGCGCCACCCCTAGCAGTCAGCAAGGATGTTTTTGGGATCGGCTGGCGTTGGCCCATCGCCAAACGGTTGTCATACCATTAACTATCATTTGCATAAGTTTGTGTTTGGAAAGAAGCCAAGCTGTCCCGTCCCGCGGTCATGCTCGACGTACCAGTTCTCAAGAAATGCCTGCCCGAGAATGTAGGAACCCTGTCCGTTTCTAAAAGAGAACAGTCGCCTGTTGCTTTTGGGATCAGGAGGGTTCTTTTTGAAATAAATTTCTGGTGGCCATGCGAGCGCAGCGATGCCGGAGTTGCTACCTTCGGCTCGGGCCTTTACGTTGATGTAAAAGGTCGGGAATAAGGCCACTGTTTCGGCAGAAATGTCTGCCGCCTGGCTTTCAGCACCGCCAGAAAAAAAGAAAGCGGGATCTATATTTGCGTCCCGCACTTGATTGACACTTTTTAAAAGAACAATGATTTCGTCATTCATTTTCACGGGCAAGCTGCTCAGCGTGCTTCCAGTGTCCACGAAGGTCAACGGCTGGCCATGGGAACCCGCACCGCCAAAATCGCCAAGGACCACATCCTTGGCACCGGCATCTTCGGCCCAAGATCCGTTGCTGTTTTTCTTCCATCCATTGACTGTGACGTTCAACGCGGTGATGTTGTAATAATCGAAAGTCCCGGTGTTTGGGTCTTTTTCAATCGGCACCCAAGTCATGCGGGCCCTGTCTTCGGCGCTAAGCCGGTCGTCTGGGCCGCCAAAAACTATTGTGCTTCCGGGCCGGTCGCCGCACAGCGTAATGCCAATGACGTCCTGCGATTTTGGATAGGTCGATAGAAATTGGTCGAACAGCGGCAAGATGGGCTCGGTCAATCCCTGAGGTAGCAGCAGAGAAGGATATGCGAGTCCAAAAATGTTGGGCAGGTTATTGTTTGTTTTGACAACACCAAACTCGTATTTGTTAAGCCGGTCGCCAGCATCGCATGGAAAAAAAACTGTGTCCGAGAAGAGAATGTTCGTTGCCTGCCCTGAACCGTATGCGACCTGAAACTCATTGGGAAAACGTATGGAACTCGCTCCGGGCGTATAGGTGCCCAGGTCCGACGAACAATTGGCGCATATGGACGGGTCACCCTGCACCACGAATGAAGAGCTTCCTGTATCTGCAACGAATCCCATATCTTTTCCTCCCACGTTCAGCCTGACGATGTATTCACCTAACTGCTGGGATGGGTTGTATTGAGGGACATCGATTGAAGACGGTATGATTGGGGTCTGCCCCGGAGCAGCAGGGCTTCCTGGTCTACCCGGCAAAAGAAAGGTCTGGGCTATTGGGGTCAATCCCGTTCTATAAATGCAGGCTCCTCCGATTGGCTTGTGCGCATTACAAGACGCGACCCCGCATGTGAACATGAGCAGCGTGCTCATGCTAAAAACCACGCGGCAAGAAAAATGAATAACCATAAAAATCTTAACCGCCCGCGCGAGCTCTGCAGCACGCTCTAGTCGCAAATTTGACAGTGCCGTCGATGAAAATTTACCATTTGCAGGGCGCGCAAACAAATTTCTGTTATGGCGGGGGGATTATGAATTCGGAGGTGTTTGTGCAACTGGTGTTTTTGGTTGCCGCGCTCGCTCCACTGGGAAGTGGTTGCAGCAAAATGAGCTCGCCCGGTCAAGCTTTATCGAGCGGACCATCCTTAAGCGCTGTCCCACTTGTTCAAAATAACGTTGTAACCATCGGTTGTATTTTAGATCTCACTGGCCCTGAGGAGCTTGAAGGTCGTTCCCAGCAAGCTGCCATCAACTTGGCGGTTCAAGATCTTGTTGCAGAGCTTGCGCAGCAAGGAAGTTCCATCAGTGTGCAAGTGGTGTTTGGCGACAGTCAATCAAAGCCAGAGCGTGCGCAAACATTGCTTGATCAGATGACTCAGCAGGGAATTCGTATGTTTGTCGGTCCAAATAGCGATGCGGAAATTGCGTGGGTATCGGACTACGCCACCGACCTTGGCGTAATCATGATTAGCCCGGCCAGCACATCGCCAACCTTGAACGAGTTCCCAAGTTTATATCGGATTGCGAAGAATGACCTGTTTCAAGCCAAAGTTGCCGTCTTGCTCATGCAGAAGGACGGTGTGCTAGACCTGTTTGAGTTTGCTCGTAAGGATGTCTATGGCAGTCAACTTGCTTCAAACATCGATGCCGAGCTGAAAAAAATAGGTGGAGTGCAAAACCCTCCGACTTTCTACGACCTTTCCAGACGCGATTTCTCCGGGGTTCTTGAAGATTTTCAAGATGCCATCCGAAATGAAATACTAAGAGTTGGTAGCGCAAGTTCGATCGGTATTCACCTGTCGGCCTTTAGCGAGGCAGAGTCCATTTTAGAGCAAGCAGGGCAGTTGGTTTTAGATTCAAAGGACGCGGCATTTGGCCAGGTTCATTGGTATGGCTCGGATGGCATGAACGAGCTTCAAGGCGCGCTTACGAACCCTGCTGTGGCGGATTTTATGATGGCGCGGGACATGCACGTGGTGAGTTTCGCGGTTCCTAAAGAGGATAGGCCTGCTTACAACGAGTTTGCTGCACGTATTAACGCCAATGCTGGGTTGTCGCCCGATGTCTATGTGGCCGCCGCGTATGACGCGTTGATGCTGGCAGCCAAGGGATCGATTGCCGCGGGTCCCAATACCACCGATTTTTCCGAATGGCGAAAGGCCCTTGAGACTTATGCCGCAACCGCCCATGGTTTGACCGGAGATCTGGCCTTCGACCAAAACGGTGATCGAAAGGTTGGATCTTATGCGAACTGGAAACTGCAAAAACTCCCGGCCGCTGGAGAAGCCGCGAACCCAAATGCGGGCCAGTCAAAGGCCCCCGGTAGAATCGCGGAGTGGGTCGTAGAAAGCTATCTGGTTTGCGACGAAAATTCCTGCCAGGCCCAGTAATCGGGCCACAGCATCCCAAAGCGTCTACTTTTTTTTGCATTTGGATGCTAAAACGGGCATGCTTTGCCTAAGAGGCCTTGCAAATGGCCTTTTTCGTTGCTAGGTTAGTGGCTTAAGTGTAACTCACACGCCGATCTCATGTGTCCCTTTGGTGTTGAATAGTCTTGGCTAATCAGCCGAATTTGCATGGGAAAGTCGCTTAGGGTGCCGAAGGAATGGTTTCTTCGGTCTCGCGGCCTGCATTTTTTTTGCAGTTGTGCGTGGCGGTATAACCCAAATTTTAAGGGAATGGTCATGTCTAAGATTGGTATTCGTGAAATGCTTGAAGCTGGTGCCCACTTTGGGCATCAAACCCGCCGCTGGAACCCTAAGATGTCTCGTTACATCTTTGGTCCCCGAAACGGCATTCATATCATCGATTTGCAGAAATCGGTGCCGCTGCTTAAGGGCGCATACAATTTTGTGTCCGACACTGTGGCGAAGGGCGGCAAGGTGCTGTTTATTGGCACGAAGAAGCAAGCCCAAGAAATCATTCAAGAAGAAGCAACGCGCGCTGGTCAGCACTTTGTAAACAACCGCTGGCTCGGTGGCATGTTGACCAACTTTAAGACGGTCAAGCAGTCGGTTGAGCGCTTGCGCGGCATTGAACAGATGTCGAAAGATGGCACCTTTGAGAAACTGCCAAAGAAAGAAGTTGTTGAGCTTATGAGAGAGCTCGGCAAGCTTGAAAAGAACCTGGCAGGTGTCAAAGACATGAATCGTTTGCCGAAAGCGATTTTCGTTGTCGACACCAACAAGGAACACATTGCAGTCGTTGAAGCCAGAAAACTTGGCATCCCTGTTGTCGCCTTGGCAGACACCAACTGCGATCCGGATTTGATGGATTACCCTATTCCGGGCAACGATGACTCGATTCGTTCCATTCGTCTTTTCGTGAACACCATGGCCGATGCGTGCATTGAAGGTGCGCAACGCCACGAAGAAGAGCTGCGTCATAAGCGCGCCATGGGCATTGAGGTCGAAGGCGAAGAGGGAGCCCAAAAGGGTGGCAGGCAAGAACACAAGACCAGGCGGCGCGGTCCGAAGGTCGATGTGATTCGCGCGGTGCCTAACAAATTCATCGATGCTGACGCTGCAGAAGATATGGCCGAAGAAGACGCTGCAGAAGGCGCTGAAGGTCAGGCAGCGGCACCTAGCCCAGAAGTGACCGAAGGCGGCGGTGCGGTGACTAACAAGACACACGCTGGTCACCACGCCTAGAAGGTCCTCATAAGTCATCTGCATTTGGCAGCTGAGCTTATGAAACCGTTCCGGTGAGCATATATCTAGGTGGCGGCCTTAGGGAATGTTTTTGAGCGTCCCTAAGGCCATTTGACTATTTAAGAAGAGAAGTTGGAGAACGAGAACATGGAAATAACACCCCAGATGGTAAAAGAGCTGCGCGAAAAGACCGGCGCAGGGATGATGGATTGCAAGAAGGCTCTCGCTCAGACGGGAAGCATGGAAAAAGCCATCGAATATTTGCGCGAAAAAGGTTTGTCGGCGGCCGCCAAAAAGGCTGATCGCGTTGCGAGTCAGGGTCTTGTGGACGTTGTGGCGAGCGACGGCCAGGCCACCATGGTTGAAGTCAATTGCGAAACAGATTTCGTGGCCAAAAACGCGGACTTTATTGCACTGACTCGCAATCTGCTGGTGCAGGCTTCAAAGTCACCAAAACACTTCGCCAAAAATATTGTTGTTGATGGCAGCGTGTTTGAAAATGATCCATGGATGGCAAACCCATCGCTCACGGTTCAAGGTGCGATCAATGAAAAAGTCGCCACCATTGGTGAAAAGCTCTCATTCCGTAGGGCCGCTCACTTTTCGGGCGGTAGTACCTATGGTTCGTATATTCATGCCGGTGGCTCCATTGGCGTGATGGTGGAGCTTAAGGTCCAAGACGCGAGCAAAGCCAACACCGATACGCTTAAGACCTTAGCCAGGGACTTGGCAATGCACGTTGCCGCTGCAAACCCAACATGGGTAACGAGAAGCGAGGTCACGCCAGACTTTATCGCCAGCGAGCGAGCCATTTTCGATAAACAAGTGGCTGAGATGGGCAAACCCGCCCCTGTGGCCGCCAAGATTGTCGATGGCAAGATTGAAAAGCGCTACTCAGAAGTCTGCTTGGTTGAGCAGCCTTATGTGAAAGATCCAAACTTGACCGTCTCTAAGCGCATTGAGATGGCAGCCAAAGAAGCATCCACGACTGTTGCCGTGACGCGCTTTGTTCGCTTTAAAGTAGGCGAAGGCGTGGAAAAGAAGCAGGATGATTTTGCGGCGGAAGTCGCCCGCATGGCCGGCGCCTAGCGGAAGCGATATCATGGGTCACCATAAGCGCGGCGAATTTCGATCTTGGCCTATCAGGTTATTGAGCACCCGGGCCCCGGTTAAAGATTGTTTGTGGCTTCAAAGGGCTTCGCAAATGTCCCAGGTTTTGCCGGTAGGGCCTTCAACCGGTCCACAACGTGCTGTTATAACCTTCCACACGACATTGCCATCAGGGGGATCGTTGGCCTCCACCCAGCCTTCGAGACTTTTACGCGCCGAACAGGCTTTGTTTGCCAAAGCTTCTGCCTTGAGTGAGTCCGCGGGCGCGGCGATACAAGTGCCGGTGCCGACTCCCGTTTTGCAAAACTTGTAGCCGTTATAATCGGCGCTGTCTGTTTCGCATGTTGCCCCCAACGAACCGCATTTGGCATTCAGCTCGGCGAGTACCAGGTCGCCTTCTTTCCCCTCGCAGCGGTCAGAACCCTGAGAGCGAGGCGGCGCGTTTACACAAGTTGTTATCGCCGGATCCGATGATGGCACACATGAGTGTTTTACTGCAGAGCCAATGACGAAGGTTCGTCCAAATCTCGCTGTTCCTGAAGGCTGACAACGGTCTGAAAGTATTTCGTTGCAGTCATTAATCTCCGCGCGTTGTAATGCATTGATTGCGTCCAGGTTATCCACCCGGGCTGCCTCACACACTCCTTTGTACCTATTCGAAACGCAGGTCCTCGTCTCGCCAGGCAATATCGCTCCACCCCAGGGGCCGAAGATAGTGCGGGCTTTACGATCGGTGGCGTTTAAGTCGCAAAAAGAATCTAGGCTCATGTCCATAAAGCTATTTCCCGGCTCAGCTTTGGCCTGGTCAAGCAATGCCTGGGTGATTTCTGCGCATGTGTTGGGCGGTGAGAAACCGGCTGTTAATGCGCAATGGCCCTTGACTTCATATGCCGAAGTCAGGACGGCGGGTTTTTCAACGCATTTCTTTCCTGGAACGCCTGAAAACGCCTGATCGCAATGCCACTTGGCGGCATTATTGCAGGTCGGGAAGGGTTTGTAATTTCCAGGCGTATACCAGTCAAGATAGCATCCGCCAACGCCCTTGAATTCTGGAGCAAAAGCGTTAGAATACGCGCATTTCGAGGCTGCGTTGGCTTTGCATCCCGCGCGGTCTAATAGCCTGCAGTTGCCGGAAGTGACATTCGTCCCCGCAGCCGGAGGATTGCTATTGCTATTCGAGCCACCACTGGAGCCGGCTGAGCCACCACTGGAGCCGGCTGAGCCACCACTGGAGCCAGTCGAGCCACCGCTGGGGCCGGTTGAGCCTTGACTGGAGCCAGTTGAGCTACCGCCGGAACCGGCGGTCGAGCCCCCACTCGAGCCAGCCGCCCCGCCGCTTGGACCATGCTCACACCCACCGACCATACCAAACGCGGTGACCGCTACTAAAAGAACCATCTTTTGCAAGAGTGCGTTTGTTTTCGCCATAGGTCAATTCTACTAACACGTGTCACGAATTTTGCAATTGACTCTATTATCCTAATATTTCATAGGATTCCAAAGCTCACGCCATTCTTGTCCTACTCCGTTGAACAATCTTTGGAATAAGCCGGCTTTTTCTCCCATGGTTTTTCCATAGCGAGTTTTGAATATCGCTTTTTGGCCTTCGCTAAAGGTGTATTCATCGGCGATTTGTTTTGCGATGGCTTCTTTAGTCATCCCTGCTGCGCCTACAAGTTCATGATTGTTTTGGGCGTTCTGATATCTTCTGATAGATACCAACACCGTGCTTTTAACCGTTGAGTCACGGCAAATGTCCAAATCAAGATCCGAGTTAAATTTGTATTTGTCGGATATTACGTCCAATATCTTATTCAGATACAGGATGATTAATTTAATATTTGCGTGTCCTGGTTCCAGGCTATCGACTGTGGTTCTTACATTTATGACGCGTTTGCCAGCTTGGGCTCCATATTTGCGTATGCTCCCACCGGCTGATATGTCTTGTAGGCCACCAGTCAAAGCTCCAAAAGCAGCAACCGCATCTGAAGTTGAGTAAAACTGTATTAAGATATTAAAGTTTTCGGGCTTGAATTCTAATTCGGTTACATCTCTAACAGGAGCCGCAATATGAATTATCTTCTCTATGTTTATGCCGTTAGGCAGCGCTTTTGAAGCGGCGTTGACGACATTGCAACCGTGACTGTGCGCAATAGTAATTTTTTCATAGTGTGCGTACATGTTTGTAAGCAGTGCGGCTAATTTTATCGCGCCGTTTTTTCTTGCTGCCGAATTGTTCTCACCGATCCATCTGAAGGAAATTAGTTCAATGTAGGTATGCTTTTCTTTCGCCATGGTGGAGGCAAAGTTCAAAACATGCTTATAAAAAGACAGATCTTTGGAAAAATAGTCTTCAGCCTCTTGCGAGAATGTTCCATGCACAAGCACCAAGACTATGGGTTTTGCCCCTGCCTTGGTGTGCTCTGGCACAAATATGCCATGCGCACGGACACCTGAATTTCCATATTCTCTATGAAATGCAAGTGTGCCAAATGTTTTTACAACATCAGCGTTCATATGCCACTCATTTCTTTTAAGAGAATTGATGTCGATCTGCGCGTGGGTCTCAGAGGGCACGTTAATATCAACTTCTTCAAACTCATCCAATGAGGCAGCCTGCACTTTCTTAGCGACTGCTCTGTGGTTGGCCGCTTGGGCATTTGCCGTGAGGGTGAATATCACCGTAAAAAATATAGTATTTAAATATTTATAGTTCATTTTTCGGCTCTTTTTATCGGGCTTTCTCCATTCAATATTATTATACAAACATATTTTCAGTGTGCCAATGGATGTGCGCCCTTAGGAGCATCCAATCTGTTTGGACCAAATTTTGCTCACATTATGAGCTAGTTAGAGGAATGAACGGGTTTTTACGCGGGTTTGTGCATAAATGATCAGATTTGGAAGAGCGGCATGAGGGTTGAGCGATGCGCACGTGGTGGCTGTTTTCATTGCTCTTTGCGTTGTTTTTAACGGGCTGCGCGAAAGACCAAGAGATTGTCTCCCATCTGTCGGAGCAAGAAGCCAATGAAATATTGGTGTTGCTGGACGATCAAGGCATTGAAGCAAAACGGCAAGAACGTCCGGGGCGGCAGATCCAGTTCGCTGTGATGGTGCCGGGAAAGCGAGCGTCTGACGCCAGGCGCCTGCTGCTTGACCATAGGCTTCCACGGGAAAAAAGCACGGGTTTTGGCGAAGTGTATCCTGTCGGCGGCGCGGGCCTGTTGCCATCTCGAACCGAAGAGCGGGCCAAGTATGTCATGGCCTTGCAGGGTGAAGTCGAAAATATGGTGAAGGTGTTACCCGGTGTGCTGAGAGCTAAGGCAACCATCGTTCTTCCCGACCCAGAGCTTGTTCGTGATCACCGTGCGGCGGCGCCAAGGGCGACCGCATCCGTCGCAATAGTCTATCGCCCGCTGTCTACATCGGACGCGGCCGCTTTTTCGCCCGAAGACATCCGCGTTCTGGTGGCGTCGGCCGTCGAAGATCTAAGCCCCGCTGCCGTCTCAGTGTTGCTTAGTAAGGGCAGCGCCTCAGAGGTCAAGAAAGCCGTACAGAACGAGGTGGCGCCGCCTGCTCCAAAGCCAGAGGTCGCCCAAGCCAGCTACAGCTCATCGGCCGGTTTTATTGGGCCAAGGCAAGAAGCTGCGCTCGCGCCAGAGAGCGGGCGAGGTATTTTGCTCCTGTTCTCCAGCATCAGCGTATTGGGCATCGGTGTTGGGCTTGTATCGGTAATACGGCTACGAGCTTTCAAAAAGAAGATGGCGGTTGCAGCATAAGGTTAAACCATGTTTCTTGCCGAGTTTGAGCAGCTCTCAGAAGAAAACCAAGCCTTTGGAGCGGCGTTGCTGCTTTTTGACAGGCATACGCTTCCGGAGCTTGCTGACATGCTGCCAATCGGTAATGCGCTGAACATTGACTCACTCATCAAGCATTTTTTGGAGCTCGATCGCAGCACGCGCATTCATTTTCTGGTGTCGCGCCTTCTCGAGCTCCTTCCGCATGACATCAAACGCTTGTCTGCCCATTTACCTGATAACAAAATCGCCGACGCGCTCGCAAAAGAGCCAGAGCCGTTGCGTGAAATGATTGTCAATGCGCTGTCCAACGCCACGCCAACAGCAAATTCTTCAGAGCTTGACTTTGAGCTCAGAGCCGCGGTGATGTCTTCGTTCTTCGCGCAATTCGCTGACGATGAAGCGCCATAGGCCAAAACTGGCTGTTCCTTGTTAACCCAAAGTTTCAGCAAACAACCGGCGCTGCTTGCGTTCTTCATCAAGCCGCCGGTGTGCAATTTGGCAATATTCAGGATCCTTCTCAACGCCGACCCAGTTGCGGCCGAGCCTGTCAAGCGCAAGCAGCGTTGAGCCCGAGCCGACAAAGCAATCCACAACAGTGTCACCAGCCCGCGTGCCAGCCAGTACCAAACGCTCCATCAATCGAATCGGTTTCTGCGACGGATGCTTTCCATGAATGCGCTCTTTGGGCGGCGTCAGCGGGATTTCCCAGTAGTTGCGCATTTGCTTGCCGCCGTTTAGCTCTTTCATGTGGTGGTAGTTGAAGGTCCAGTTCTTGGCCTTGTCATTCGTATTGTTGCAAAGCCAAAGAATCTGCTCTGTGCTCTCTGTAAACATGCGGCACGTGATGTTGGGTTGGGCGTTTGGCTTGGCCCAAATGATGCTGTTAACAACCCTCAAGTCCATGCAGGCAGCGAGATGGCCGATGGTGTAAATATTGTGATAGCTGCCAAAAATAAAAATATTGCCGTTGACTTTCGTGACACGACAAATTTCTTGAAGCCACTCGAAGGTGAAGCGCTGGTATTCGTCGTTTGAGAAGCGGTCCCACGCGCTGTCAATGGTGACATGCGATGAAAAAGCCCATTTAAGGCCCTTGCGCTTTTTTGCAATGTTGTAGGGCGGGTCGGTGATGCAGGCGTCAAAGCAGCCATCTGGCCATAGGCGCAAGGTATTCACAGCGTCACCCATATAAAGCTGATTGGACATGGGGTAGCGCTTTTGCGCGGGAGCGAGGTTAGATGATGTGGGAAGTGGCACAGGTGCCGTAAGCGGTTCGCTCACCGGCTGGTATTGAATGTGTTCTGGCAGTGGAATGGCTTGCTCTATTTTGCGATTTGCCTTTTGCATGGCGTCATACCTTTACGTATTTTGACCCATCTTGATCTCTTTTTTGATCTCCGTCAACTTTTGCTTTTGTCAAGCAGATCACCTGCGACAAATTGAAAGCCGCGTGACAGCTCATCCATCGTCATATCGCGCTTTCCTTCGAGCTTGATGCGTGCAAATTGAACAACGCCGTCCATTGCCATGACATGAAGCGCATGCTCAGTGCTCACGATGGTGCCGGCCGGGCATGACGCTTCAGCCCTAATTGAGCTCATGCTCGCATCATCTAAAATGACGCGCTGATTTTTGTAGAAACAATACGCGCTGGGCCAGCCATGCATTGCGCGGTTGTGGTTGATGATGTGCGCCGCGCTCCGCTCAAAATCAATTAGGCCTTCTTCTTTTTTCAGCGGATGTGCATAGGTGATGCCTACGGCAGTCTGCGGCGCCATCGGCAGACTCTGATCCAATATGCCTGGCAGCGTGTCTGTGAGACTTTGCCCCGCTAGCAATGAAAGTTTGGCCCGTAAGGTTTCGGAGTTGTCTTTTGGATCTATGGGTAATGGATAGCGCGCGTACACATCGCCGGCATCCATTTCTGGCACCAGATGCATGATTGAAATGCCCGTTTCTTTGTCCCCATGCAAAAGTGCGCGTTCGATTGGGGCGGCGCCACGCCAGCGCGGAAGCAGCGATGCGTGCGTGTTGATGAAACCGAGCCTCGGCACTGCTAAAAGACGTGGCGTGAAAATGCGTCCATAGGCCACGACAACCGCGAGCTCAATGTGCCTGGCTTTGAGCGTGTCATATAAGAGGTCGCCACCGGGTGTGTTTTTTCTAAGTGTTTCGGGCTGAAGGACTGGAATATTCAGACGCTCTGCTGCGCTCTTAACCGGGGGGGCTTCTGTTTTCTGGCCCCGCCCCTTGGGGCGATCGGGTTGGCAGACGACCAGCACAAGATTGTGGCCCAAACGGGTGCACAAGTTATGAACGGCGTTTAGAGGAGCAACAGAGAATTCAGGGGTGCCAAAAAAAGCTAGATTGGTCATTGGTTTTTTGCTCCAAACAAACGCGAATGCTGGGGAACGATTGAATTCAGGCTTAAGCCTGACTATGCTGGCAAAGGGACATGGCTTCAACCGTTTTTAGGCGGCGAGGGGTTTTTTGGTGCGTTCAATGTCTACAATCACTTTGTGTGGCTTGATTCCTCTGCTCTTTTTAAGCATGGGAGCCAAAGAGATTTACGTCAACATCGAGCCAAGCGCCCTCGAAGTTGCAAAAAAAATGGCCAAGGCGGCGAGCGAAGAGCAAGACGCTGAGATAAAAAAACGGCTGCTTGGCCAGCTTGCCGAGCAAGTGCGCCATAAATTGAGTCCGGAAGAGCTTGACGCCGCATCGAAGTCAAAGCAATCCAATCTGCTACAAGATATGGCTACGTTTGAAAAAGCCGAAAACGCATATGAAACGGGCCAGATTGATAAGGCCAAGACCCTGCTCTCCACCTACGTCGGTGAGTATCCCGTCGGTTATTTTACTGATCTCGCGCGAATGATGCTCGACAAAATAGACAAGATGCTCAAGCTAGACCCCACGATGTTGGGCGTGAGCCTGCCGCTAAGCGGGCGCTTCAAAGACTACGGAGAGCGCGCTTTGGCGGCGATGCGCATTGCGATAAGTGAGCTTGGCGACAAGGCTCCGAAACTTGTGGTTGTCGATTCGCAGGGCGACCAAGATGCAGCGAGAAATGCAGCGCTAAGACTGCTCAAAAAGGACGGCGTGCTGGCCATTGTTGGCGATATTGGATACGAATCAACGCTGGGGCTAAAAGACGTTGCCGACCGTTTTGGCGTACCAGTCATTACGCTGTCTGCGCGTGATGAGCTTGCTGGGAAAGATTCGCCGATAATACGTTTCTTGGCTGGTCCAGAGCACGATGCCGAGCTTCTTGTTAGCGAAGCCGGTTTGAAGCGTTATGCACTTCTGACAAGCAAAGACCCCGCAAGCGAGCGCAAACGCGATGCCATTGCAAAAGCAATCGTGAAAAACGGCGGCATGGTTTTGAAGCAGGTCGATTTTGAGCCGCAGCAAACAACGTTTACCGACCAAGCCAAAGAGCTGGCTGGTCGCGGCGATGTGACTAAAAACAAGGCCTATAAAGCCTGTGTTGCTCAGAGCACCAAAGCCAAAAAGAAGAACACGCGACAGGTGCTTGAGGCATGCAAGGCTAAAGTGCCTGTGCAAATTAATTATGAAGGGCTTATTATTGTTGCCGATGCGCCGGCGATCCATCTCATCTTGCCAGCATTGGCTGCCGAGGATGTGCGCTTTTCTCAAGAGGTCACAAATTCTTCGATAAAGTCAGTTAGCCTCTTTGGCCTTAAGGAAATGGCGGACCCATCGCTACAAAAGAACGATGCCAAATTACTCGAGGGCGCGGTGTTGGTGGGGCCTCCGGGGCGGGGAAACGGTGGTGGTCAAGCGGCACAGTTTAAGGAACGCTTCATAAAGGCCAAGGGATCAGCCCCTGGTATACAGGAAATGGCGGCGCATGATGCTGTGCTCACCCTTGGCATTCTGATGTCGGATGAAGTGTTTAAAGACCGCAGAGAGTTTAAGAAACGCTTGGCGGATTTTGCGCCCGTAGATGGCGTGCTCGGTACGATTGGTCCGGTCCAAGATGGCGTATTTGACATATCTGCACCCATATTGACCTATAACGATGGGCAGCTGGTGCCCCTTTACGGGCAGCCCTCTGAGGAACCCGGCCTTGAGCAAGAGCCAGAAGGCGATGATGGGACCGACAATGGCGAAAGCAATCCTGGTGAAACAGATTCTCTCCCCGAAAAGTAATGCTTCATTGGCGTCGGCCCTGTCAAAGGCTGTCGACAATGAAATAGCAGGGTCGCGGGATGCAGACGAGGTAGGACACGCAGCGGCCTTGTGCGCTGTGGAAACCAGCGTTGCCGAGCAAAAACAAGAGGTTTGGCGGCCTAGGATCGATGCACTCACATCCGCGAGTGCTGCTGTCGAGTCGCAAAAGCGAAAAATCCTACCCAAAATCGCCCAGGCGCTGGCATTGGCCGATATTGAACAACGGCTGACTGCCGAGCAAGGTCGACTTGAGGACTTAGTAAAAAGGCTTGCTGACGCGGTTTCGTTAGCGGGCAAGGTGCGTGTGGAAGCGGCGCCGGCGCTTTGCGCCTTGGTGTCGTCCAAGGGGCGCGAGTTGTTTAACGCTGAGGGTATGCTTGACGAACTTGTGGTCACCGAAAATTCAGGCATGGAGATAGGCGGTATGATCGTGCGCTGCAGTAGCGGTAGTGTGGATGCTAGACCGAGTGTGCAGGTGAGATCGCTGGTGAGTTTGCTGCTCGGGCAACGTTTATGAACACCCTTTCATGGGCCAGTGCGCTCAATGCCTCGCCGCGTCTTTGGGCGCAAGGGCTTGGTGAAGGTGCCAGTGTTTTGACCGTGGGCATGACAAAAACGCTTGAGGGGGTCAAAGAACAATTTCGTTCAGCGCAGGAGTTAAACGCAACGAACGCCCAGCGAGACCGCCAAGTATTGGCGGCAGCCGAGATAAGTTTCGCGCGAAAATGGGAAGGCAGCCTAAGCGATCAGTTCATAATCGCCCTTTTTTCCTTTCTTAAACAGCGCCACCTTCACCTTGCGGACCTTGCCCGCGCGGCAACGGAGCTTGCCGAGTTGTGCGTGCAAACGGTGCTTGGCGACGAAGGCGTCGGGTTGACCGATAGAAAGAACGCAACTGAGTTGGCCAAAACGATGTTTATGGCTGATTCTTTGTTTGTAGAAGTCGGCGTTTCCAGAGTAGACAAATCGGAATTTTGTAGGCATGTAGGGCTAGCATTTAATGTCATTGAGGCGCCCGAGCTAGAGCCTTCGCAGGTGGCCATTCGATTTGACAATCAGAGCCTGATACTGGACGAAGAAAGGGCTGTGGACCTTTGGAAACAAAGCGAGAGCACATAGGCCCTATCGGGACCACATTGAAACACGTTGCCATCGTCATGGATGGGAATGGGCGTTGGGCGTCGCAGCGCGGGCTAGACCGTGTTAGCGGGCATCACGCCGGTGCAAAGGCGCTACCTGATATTGTTCGCCGCTCCGCTGAGCTTGGCATACCCTTTTTGACGCTTTATGCGTTTTCGTTTGAAAATTGGCAGCGTCCAAAGGTTGAAGTGCTTGGACTCATGGCTCTGCTTGAGCGCTACCTAAAAACCGAGCCGGCGGAGTTAAAAAAAAATGGTGTCAGGCTCAATGCCATCGGAGCTCTCGACATGCTGCCGCAGGGCATTCAACATGCGCTTGCGGCAGCGATGGACCTTACCAAAGATGGCACGCGCCTGACGCTCACATTGGCCCTGTCTTATGGCTCGCGCAATGAAATCGTTCGGGCTGTGGAGCAGGTCGCACGGGACGTTAGGTCTGGGCATCTTAAGGAAAGTGATCTTTGCGAGCAGACCTTTCAGAAATATTTGGACACGCGCGACTTGCCTGACGTTGATTTGTTTATCCGCACCAGCGGTGAAATGCGCATGTCTAATTTTTTGCTTTGGCAGTCGTCTTACGCCGAGCTTTATTTGACCAAGACGTTGTGGCCAGACTTCAGGCCAGAAGAATTGGAGCTTGCGGTGAAGTTTTTTCAAAGCAGAGAGCGCCGATTTGGCCATACGGGTGAGCAGGTGACGGTGGCTCTAGGGAGTCATGGGCCATGAATCTGCTTAAACGGGCGCTGACGGCGGCGGTTTTGTTGCCCCTGCTTTTGTGGCTTTTGAGTTGCTCCCCCCAATACACGCTCGGCATCGTAACACTGGCTGCATTCTTGGTGTTGTATGAATACGGCCGAATGGTGTTTGATGCTGATGCTAACGCGAAGGCGAATGCGATTGGCCTTGGTGTCATCGGCGGTATCTTTGTATTTGCGACCCAGTGTGCAAGCGCGCCTCAGCAAATCGTGTTTCTCTTGATATTTTTGATGATTGGTTTTCTGACCATAATCCTGTTTGGCGGGCGCTATAGCGTGCGCGACTTTGAACGTTTTTCGGCTGCGCTCATCGGAGTATTTTATGTCGCGCCGGCGCTCGGGACCCTGCATTCACTGAGAAGCTATGGTTACGGCCGTGCAGAAGGCGATGTCGGGTTTGCTTTTTGCGTGCTGGTTTTGATCGTTACGTTCACAAATGACACGACCGCATACGCAGTCGGAAAAACCGTAGGGAAGCGCAAGTTATGGCCATCGGTAAGCGCCCAAAAAACTTGGGAGGGTTTTTGGGGCGGTGCGGCGGGCAGTGTCATTTTCTCGCTTGTATTTTGGTGGGCGTTTTCAAAAAATAACATTTTTTCTTTTCACTTGCTTCTGCTGCATGACATACTTTGGGTGGCGTTACCATGCGCTTTTTTGGCGCCACTTGGTGACTTGCTCGAAAGCCGGATCAAACGTTTTTACGGGTTGAAAGACTCGGGGGCCATCTTGCCCGGTCATGGTGGAATGCTTGACCGCGTTGATAGCTTACTGTTAACTGCCCCGTGGGCCTTCTTCTACGTCTATTTTTTGCGATGATATCAAGTCGGCTTTAGGTACTTTTAGGGGGATTTGTGGGCGGGGATAAAGAATTCAAAGCAAGCCCGCAGCGTTTGGAGCGACGCCAGAGTATTGCTGCTACCGCCATAGGCCTGGTTGGCATGGATGCGCCTAGTGATTTTGATCCGGTGCGTTCGCCGCTTTGTCCCATTGATGTGGTGATGGTGGCGGGAGCTCCTTGGCTTAGGGATGCGATAGAACGTGATTTCGCAAAAGACGAAAGCGGCTATAAAAAAATAGGCGGTAGTGCCAATACCCCTGCCATGGCTTACTTTTTTCGCAGCGCGAGAAATCTAATCCATTATTTAAAGCGCCAGGGGCTTTATACGCCGAGAGGGTCTCACAAAGCTGCAGACGTAGGCATGGCCTGTTTTTTTGACTGGGAAGACAGGGGTTTATTTAACTTCACGCCCGACCAAAGCGGTATTGTTGTGGCCATAGACAATGGCCGCATCACGCGAGCAGTGGCAGCCCAGTCTAAATCAAAGGCCTCCCCTGGCGCGGTCGGCTATGAAGTGCAAGAACTGGACCTGTCGTCTGGACCAGCAGAAATGGCATTGATCGGTTACTCAGATTTGCCATAATCAGCCGCGTTGAGACTTTGGATGGGTAAACAAGACATGCAAACACCGCACGTGCACAGTGACAATCGCAGTATAGCCACCTGGTCGCTGCTTATGGTTTCTGCTGGCTGTTTTTTAAGCACCATAGGTGCTGAGCCGGAGATTGGGGGCGGGCCTCTTGCCATGGTCTCTTTGGGTGCACTCGACCCTTTTCGCGTCTGGTCGGGCGAGCTCTGGCGTTTCGTAACAGCGCTATTTATCTATGATGGTTTCTTGGATTTCGCCATCAGCGCTTTTGTTTTGCTGCAGCTCGGCAGAAGTCTCGAATACTTGATTGGGCCATCCCGTTTGATTTTCTTGGTTTTGATCACTGGCGCCGGTGGATTTGCCACAAGCTTGCTGGTGAACATGTCTATCACGGCCGGCATATCAGGTGCCTTATTCGGTATTGCCGGTGCGCTTATGGTACTGCTCTATGCTCTTCCAAGGGCAACTGAGCAGACTCGATTTTTAAAGGGCTTAACCCTAATTGTGGCCCTTAATCTTGGCCTTGGGTTTTTTACAAACGTTGCGCTAGCGGGGCAGAGCAGCTTATTTGTCGATAATGCTGCCCATGCCGCAGGTCTCGTGCTCGGGATGTTGCTGGGTCTTGGATTTTTGCCAGACACTCAAAAACACTTTCTAGGCTTCAAGGCGCCCAAAGCTGGCAGCTGGCCAGCCTTTGCGCTCGCAACGGCGATGATGCTTTTTATGGTTGCTGTGACCGCGGCGGTGCAGCCTTCTTTCTCACCGCAATATCATTTTTCGATGGGTACGTTGGCATTGCAGGCCAAGGACCTACAACGGGCGAGAGAGCATAAGCAGATGTTGGCCGCGGCGAGCGGGTCAAACTCCGCCGAGTTGGCATTGCTTAATGCGCGTATCGCGGCGTATGAGGGCCACGATGCGGCGCACATCAAATACTTGCGGGACGCCTTGACCCTTGTGCCCGATGCGTCGTCACTGCTTGATACGTCGATGGCCAGCTTTGGCGGACTGATGAGTAAAGAAGAGGCGCTCTTTGCCGATGAACGCGGCCATGGCTTTTTGTGCGACAAAATCGCTCGCCAGGATGGTTCGACTGGTAATCAGAACCGCTTGCTAAACGATTGCGCCTGGCTCTTTTTATATGCCAAAGACAAGAGAGTAAACAATGCCGCTAAAGGCCTGAATCTCGCAAAGGCGGCAGTGAAGGCCGACAACAAGATGTCCATCGACACGTTGCATACGCTGGCTGAGGCCTATGCCGCAAGCAAGGACTATCAGGAAGCTGTGGCGACCATGCAGAGAGCGGAGTTGCTGGGCCCTAGATTTGCCGCACAGAAAAAGCTAGAGGTCGACAGGCAGCGTATGGAGCACCTGGCCATGAAGGCTGATAGCGAGTTCACCGCCACACATTAATTTTTCCGATGCGTTCTTTAGGATGCTTGCATTTGTTTTTGAATTTGATTAAAACAACATGTGTCTGATCCGCAGTAGCTCAGTCGGTAGAGCGGGTGGCTGTTAACCACTAGGTCGGCGGTTCGAGTCCGTCCTGCGGAGCCAACTTTAGGCTAGCTTAAAAACAGCTAGCCTTTTTTGTTGGGGGGAAACCATGGCACCGATGCTCGGCCTTTGGATTGGATTTTCCGCGTTCATCTTGCTTGTGCTGGTCTTTGACCTTGGCGTTTTTCACAGGCGTGAGCGTTCCATTGGTACCACAGAGGCTCTGGCCACCAGCCTTCTGTGGGTCCTTTTGGCTGGCATTTTTAACATTGTGGTCTACGCATATCAGGGGCCACAGCGGGCCTTGGAGTTCGCGACCGGCTATGTGCTTGAGCGGGCGCTCAGCATTGACAACTTGTTCGTCTTCGTTGTTATTTTTTCTTACTTCAAAGTGCCCAAGCACCTGCTGCATCGGGTTTTATTTTGGGGCATTTTCGGGGCGCTCGCGATGCGAGCTGCCATGATTTTTGGCGGCGTGGCATTGCTCAACGCGTTTCACTGGTTGCTCTACGTTCTTGGCCTGTTTCTTGTATTTACAGGTCTCAAGCTGGCGGTGCAGCAAGAATCATATTCAACTGACAGCAGCAAAAAGCTCTCACGTTTTGTCGGGCGCTTTATGCCCGTCTCCCATGAATATCACGGCAACCATTTTTTTATTCGTCGCGCGGGAAAGATCGTGGCGACGCCTTTATTTCTTGTGCTGCTGGCAGTGGAGCTGTCGGATCTCATCTTCGCCGTCGACTCAATCTCGGCGGTTTTCGCCGTAACGTCAGACCCATTTGTCATTTACACTTCGAACGTGTTCGCGATTTTTGGTTTTCGCGCGCTGTATTTTGCGCTTGCAGGCATGATGGATCTTTTTCACTACCTCAAATACGGCTTGTCGCTCATTCTGGTTTTTGTCGGCGCAAAGATGTTGCTCGCAAAATTCTTCGAGGTGCCCATTTTGGTGTCACTGGGTGTCATCGGGGCTCTCTTGGCGCTCTCTGTGCTTGCGTCTATATTGTGGCCGAAAGAAGAGCGCTCTTAATGCTTACTTGACGTCCGCCTTACTCTAGTCTCGCCAAGCCGCGGTCCTTGCACCAGTTAAAGGCGCGGTGAAAGAATATCGCGGAAGCGGCAAAGGCAGCAACGCTTAAGGCAAACCCAATGCCAAAATAGTCCCAGCGCACGTTGCCGCTAGTCAAATAGGTCCGTGTCGCCTCAAAGAAATACGTGGGTGCTAAGCACCAGCTAAAGGCTTGAGCAAAACTTGGCAGCACCTCAATCGAATAAAACACGCCAATGAACGGTGCTGAGGCCCAAACGAAAGACCATGCGAGCATCTCGGCGCGCTTGCCCGCAATGAGAATGAATCCTGTTGATACGAATCCGGCAGTCCATCCTGTTAAGAGCATGCCGAGAACAGCGAGCGTAAACAGCGGCCCCATGGAAAATATATTGATGCCATAGAGACCGTAAATTACGACCGCGCTAAACGGGATGCCAAACACAAGTTGCAGCGCTCCGAGTCCCATAACCGCGAGCATCCACTCTGACGGCTTGAGCGGCGTGGCAAATAGGTTGACGAGATTTTGGCTCCATTTTTCTTCAAGCAGATTTCTGGCGATTTCGATGTTGCAGCGAAACACAATCTGCCACAACGCAAGGCAGGTTAATAAGATCAATGCGGCATTGCCCTGGCCTTTGCCTGCGCTGTTTTGAAGCCATATTGTGCCAAACCCCCAAATAAAAATGTCGATCAATGGCCAATAGATCATGTCAACGTAACGAATTGGATCTCTGAAGGTTGGCTTAAGGTGACGAAGCATCACAGCCCAAACGCGTCTAAAGCTGATTAACATAACGATTCCTAATTGCTGCGCTAGGCTGCTTTGCTGCGGGCCATCTGTAAGAAGTAATCCTCGAGGGAGGGCTTGGCGATGGAGATTTGCACATAGCTAAGGTTAAGGCGTGCCAGGTCTGCGAGCATGCCGGCGATGCGTTCTTCATCGATCTCAATCTCAATCCGAATGCCATCCCTTGAATGGCTGAGCCCCTGGCTCGTCGCATAGGATTGAATTTGTTCGGCATGTTGACCCACAAGCTCCACGCGGGCGGATGCGACACTTGCCGCAAGCGCCTCGGGCGTTTGTGACGCAATGATTTGCCCGTCCTTTAGCACAAGCACGCGATTGCATACGTCTTCCACCTCAGCCATGTTATGGGAGGTGAAAATCATCGAGGTCTTTTGCACCCGCTGCTTTGCCTTCACGAATGCGCGCACCTCATGTGCAATGTCAGGGTCCAGCGACGCTGTTGGCTCGTCGAGCAAAACCACCTTTGGGTTAGACAAGAAGGCTTTTGCAAGCATAACGCGCGTCATTTGCCCTGCTGACAACGAGTAGATGCGACGGTCTTTAAAGCTCCACATGCCAAAGAACTCAAGATTTTCTTGAATTCGTTTTTTGAGCTCGTTTGACCTTACACCGTAGAGCATTCCGTAAATGGTGAGGCTTTCTTCTATCGTCGAGCTGCCCGGGAGCTTCAAATATGTCGACGCAAATGAAACTGCGGCGAGAATTTCGGATCGGTGCTCTTCTAGTTCTTTGCCGAAATAACGAATGGAGCCTTCGGTGGGGAGCAGCGTGCCAAGCAACATTTGAATCGTCGTTGTCTTGCCAGCGCCATTTGGCCCAAGCAGCCCCAATACCTCGCCTTCATGCAGCGCGAAGGAAATACCGTCGACTGCGGGCTTATCGTTTTTTGTGAAACGCTTGGTGAGCGCCGTGACCTCTAAGACTGTCTTTGGGTTCATCATGGCTCATTCCGTTGCGGGCTTTTCTAAGATGGATTGCCTACCAACCGTGTAGTCGAGTTGTGCCTTAAGCAAAGCAAAATCGAGCCATTCTCGCTCTTCTTCGGTTTCGGCGGTCGCCAACGTGTTTGTGGCGTCTTGGACTTCGAAAGCTGTGGAAAGACCCTCTTTGAATCGATTCAGCGTGCTCTGATACACCGCTTGTGCAAGGTCTTTCGCTTCCTTTTTTACGGCGAGATCGCCCCGTTTACTTTGCAGACTTTGAAGTGTTCCGCGCAGTGCTAGTTGCACTTCGCGTTTCATGTAATCAAGCCTAAGTTTTTCTCGGCGTGATTTTGCTTTGGCTTGCCGTATGGCTTCAATTCGAGCTCCGCCCTCGAAGAGTGGGAGCGATAGCCTTAGGTTGACCTCGGATAGAAATGGCGTGCGGTCTGGCAGGGAACCTGAGATGGAATAGTGCAGTTCTCCATCCAAATCGATACTTGGCGCAAACGCCATCCATGCGCTCGTTTCAGCGATGTACGCGGACTCGATCCAATGACGCTGGCCCCTTAAATCGAAGCGACGTTCTAACGCGAGCGCAAAAAGATCATCGTGTGTCTTTGCCACGGCGTCGCCAACATCGTCGGGCTTAGGTCGCGGTACGTCAGAAAGTTCGAAATGAACATCCTCACCAATGAAGAGCCCTAAATTTCCAAGGGCTGACCTGAACGCGAACTCAGCGTTCCCTTCGTTTTCTTTGGCCTTTAGCAAAGTATATTCAGCGCGCTTGAGGTCAAGTAACGTATGAAGACCCGCTGCCTTCCTCCGCTTGGACGACTCAAGAAGGGTGCCCGCACGTTCAACTTGCCTTTTTTTTAAATCGTGAATGTGTTTTGCAGCGAGGGCGATGTGGTACAGCTCTTTGGTTCGCAGTTCTACTGATCGTTTTAAGTGCTCATGCAGCTGCGTTTTGGCTAAAAACGCGGCGCGCAAGGAGCGCGTAGAAAACAGCTCTGAGCCGTGAAAGACTGGAATGCCCAAAATAGCTGCCACATCGGCGCCGACACCCGGTGGAGGATTTTCTGAAGGCAGAGCGCCGTGGGTATCGGTTGAAGTAAGTACTGCGCTTAGGTTCGGCATCAAGGCGGCTAGCGATTGCCTTGCGGCCGCGTCTGCAGCCATCAAATCCTGCTCGCTTAACGCCACGCGTGTGTGCTTGCTGATGGCCTGCAAAACGCATTCTTCGAGCGAAAGCGTTTTGGGCGTACTTGTTGAAGCGAGAATATAGGTTGCGGCTTCGAGGGCTGTTGGCTGCGAATGATCGTCTAGGCTCTCAGCGGCACTGTCGCCGCCTTCAGTCATGAGGTCATCGGCATGACCCGTGAGTGCGCCTAAGCAAAGCGCAATAAGCAAGGCAGGGCGGACCATTACGTTCTATCCTTTAGACTTTTAAGAATGACCCAAAAGGTTGGCAGTAGGAACAAGGTGAAAAGCGTGCCGACAACGAGTCCGCCCACCAAAACATATCCAATGGCCTGACGCGCTTCAGCGCCAGCGCCACTAGAAACAATGAGCGGCAGCGCACCGAACACCATCGCGGCGGTCGTCATCAAAATGGGCCTGAGCCGCAACGTCGCCGCTTCTCTTGCGGCGTCGATCAAAGAGCGGCCTTCTTGCTTTAACTGGTTAGCAAAATCCACGAGCAAAATGCCATGTTTGGCGACCAAGCCCACCAGCGTGACAAGACCGATTTGCGTGAAAATGTTAATGTCTTGTCGCGCTACGAGCAAGAGCCCCAATGCGCCCACCGACGCGAGCGGCACTGTCAGCAAAATGACGAAAGGATCTAAGAAGCTCTCAAACTGAATGGCCAGAATGCAGTAAATAAACACCAGTGCCATGACAAATAGCAGCGCCATGGTCTCTGCATTCTTAGCCTGTTCTTTGGCAAGGCCGGTAAACTCATAGAAGGTATCGGTTGGCAAAATGTCTTTGGCGCGCTGCTCAAAGCTCGCCATGGCATCGGCCAGGTTTTTTCCAGGCGCGAGGTCACCGGCGAGTATCGTTGATCTCAGCTGGTTTTCATGGGGGAGGGATGAAGCGACAGTTGTAGGTTCGAGTGTCGCGACGGCCCCTAAAGAAAGCACTGCTCCGGACTTGGCCGTCACAAAGACCTCATTTAAGTTCTGCAATGGCTCTCCCATAGACAGGGTAACTTCATAGCGGCGAGCGTCTTTAAGAAAACGCATTGGTTTAAGCTGGCCAGTCGCGACCGCAATGTCTTTGGCCAGACGCGCAGGTACCAGGCCTAGGATTTCGGCTTTGGTCTCGTCGATGTGAACGTCGAGGCCCGGATCGTCAAGTTTAAGATCCATATGTAGCCCGCGGACGACGCCGTCTTTTTCGAGCACATCTTTGAGGCGCTTAACTTGTTCAAATAGTTCCTTGTAAGAACCAAGGCCCGTTATGACGACCGCAAAGGGTTCCATTGGGCCGCCAGTATCTGAACCCGGCAGGTTCATGTCCCATCCCCAAGGGTAAGCGTCTATGCCAAAGCTCGCAGCCACCTTGGTTTTGATTTCCTCAACGATCTCGTTCTGCGAGCGTTTGCGTTCGCCCCAGGGCTTTAAGACCGCCATGTTAAAGGTCATGTTTTCTTCGAGGCTGGCAAGCGTCGACTGGGTTTCGGGCAAGGACAGAAGCAGCTCTTGAATGCGTTGCACGTAGGGCAGCAATGTTTCCTTTGCCTTGCCTGGAAGCGGCGGAATGTTGACGCCTAAAAAACCTCGGTCTTCTTTTGGGGCCAAACTTTTGGGCAAGGAAACAAAGAGGGCGGCGTTGGCAACAATCAACGCAGCAAACGCGATGAAGGCCAATTTTCGCTGCATGAGCAATCTGTTCAGCAGCTTGCCGTAACCATTTTCAATGCGCGTAAACCATTCGTCTAGTTTTGGCAAAAATGCATGCGAGTGTGGCTTTAGCATTCGCGCGCACAACATGGGTGACAAAGTGATGGCGACAACGCCGGACACAATGACCGCGCCGGCGAGGCTGACCGCGAACTCGATGAAGAGCTTGCCGACCACGCCACCTATGAACGCGATAGGTGCATACACGCTCGCGAGCGTGAGGGTCATGGCGACGATGGCGAAAGCAATTTCGCGACTGCCTTTTTTTGCAGCCTCAAAAGGCGTGAGCCCCTTTTCTATGTGACGATGAATATTCTCGACGACGACAATAGCGTCATCAACCACCAAGCCCACGGCGAGAACCAGCGCAAAAAGCGTGATGGTGTTGAGCGTGAAGCCGGCCATCCAAATGCATCCGAATGTAGCGACCAAAGAAAGCGGGATGGCAATCAGCGGTATGAACGTTGACGGCAGGTTTCTTAAAAACAGAAAAATGATGAAAATAACGAGGACGCAGGCCTCTATAATGGCTTTCTTGAGATTGTTTAAAGAGGCCTTAATGAAGTTGGCTTCGCTATAAATAATTCGGAGCTTTGACCCTTCGGGCAGTTCCTTTTCTAAGGCTGGCAACATCTCAGTGACAGCCGCATGTATGGAGAGCGGGTTTCCGTCCCCAGTTTTTGTCACGGGGATAATAAGGCCGGGTTGGCCGTTGACACGAATGATGGCGCTGTTGTCGTTGCTTAAGCTAACGTCAGCGACATCAGAAAGGCGTGTGACACTCTGACCCTGGTTTTTGATGACGACGTTTTTGAAATCTTCTTCGGTCTTTAACGTCGCGTCGATGGAAATGGGTATTTCCTTAAACAGTCGCCCAGCAGGGAGCAAGGTCTGATGCCTTTCAAGGGCTTCAATGACATCTGCGGCATCGAGTTTATGCGCGACCAGTTTTCGCCTATCGAGCGCCAAATTCATGGTAAACATTCGCCCGCCCGGGCGCGCTGACCCAACGCCGTCGATGCTTTTCAATGAGTTCGCGGTGTTTAAGGCTACAAAGTGAAAGAGCTCGGCATCGGATAGGTTTGGATTTTCGGCAGTCAGGTACATGAGGGCATTGGCGCCGTTGACCCTGGGTTCAACTTGGGGCTCCTTCATGTCTTTGGGCAACAGGCTGCGTGTCCTCGATAATCGGTCTCGTACATCGGTCACCGCCCGCTGCATGGAGGTGCCAGGTTTGAACATGAGTTGGATTTCGGAGTTGCCATAGCGTGACCAAGAGCGAATGGTCTCAAGACCCGGCAGGCCGGACACCCCGTCTTCAATGTTTAGGGTCACCTCGCTTTCGACCAGCTCAGCGCTCGCGTTAGGATATTCTGCAAATACCGAGATAACGGGTATGGATACTTCCGGGTACTCCGCCACCGACAGCTTGCTTAACGCAAGCAAGCCCACAACGACAAACAACGCGTTTAGAATGGTGGCAAAGACGGGCCGGCCTATAAAAAATTCAGAAATACTCAAGGGGACACCCGGACCTTTTCACCGTCATTGATGCGGCGCGGCGCCCTGCCAACGATGACATCGCCGTCCGAAATGCCGCTCAAGACCTCGATATCGCTCAAGTTCTGAAGACCTTCTTTTATCTCAACGCGCTTGGCCACGCCATCCTTGATCACCACAACATGTGGCTTGCTATCGTGCAAGAACACAGCTTCGCGCGGTAGTACCAACGCATTGTCATGACGCTCTATCTCTAGCGACGCTTCGATCGTTCCGCCGATAGAGAGCCTAGAACCTTCTGCCAGCTTTGCACGCGCGGTTCCCATGTGGGTTTTGGGGTCAATCAATGGAGTCGTGCTGTCAATCTTCGCAGACTGGTCTTTAAGCTTTAGTTCTTGACCTGCTTTGACCTGGGTCAAAATGTCTTCGGGAATGTTGAGTTCAACAAAGAGCGAGCTCGGGTCATAGATGGAAACAATTTCTTCTCCGACGGAGACGTGAGCGCCTTTGTGCACCTTAAACGCTGAAAGTACGCCAGTGAAGGGTGCAGTGAATTTTGTTTTCTTTAGTTCCATCAGAGCGCGTTTTTCGGCACCTTTGGCGGCGATCAACGCATTTTCGGCATCCTCATAAACTTTTTTCGAAACGTCGCCTGCGTCATAGAGTTTTTTCATGCGCATTTCGTTTCCTTCGGCAATGCGCGTTGCCTTTTTTGCGAGCTCCAGGCCTTCGGTCAGCTCTTCGCTTTTTAGCTCTGCAATGAGATGGTTTTCTTTGACTCTTTGGCCATCGGCCGCGTTGATTTTTGATACCGTCCCAGCAACCTCGGCGATGAGGCGGCTTTCATGCACTGCTTTGACAGTGCCAACCAACCGAACTTTTTTTGCGATACTGCCCGGTTTAACGACGAGCGTCTCAACCAGCTTGGGTGGCTCTTCGGCGGGCTTCTTTGCCGGGCAGCCGCAAAGGATTGCGACGAAAATAACGACGAGTGAGCGCAGCATGCGGTTGTCCCTTGCACCAAATGGCTTTAGAAAGCCATAGAGTAGCTATTGCGTGGCCGATTGTCCAGCAATTCACGGCCTCTGCGAAGTTTTGTTTGCTGCCGAAAAAGCACCGCAAGCATCACGCGTGTGTCTTGCATCAGGCAGCTTTGGTGTGATTTCCCAAAGGTCTGTTTGCACCAACGTGCCTGCCTTGCCCTTTGCGGCAATGTGATAGCGGCTTTGGTCAGGCGCCTGCTGGTCTTGAAAATCGTAATACGTGGGCTCATGTTTGAGCCAGCCTTTTTGCCGCAACGTGGCGAGGGTCGCATAGGTCTGATGCACGGTTAAATGCAGCTCCTCGGCGTTGCGAATTTCCTCGAGCCGATATTTTGCTTCACTCTGTGCGGCGCGGCAACGAAAGGCCTGCCACTTAGGCATGGCCATGTACAGCAAAAAGCCCATGACGCCCAACGAAACGACCCACTCAAGAAGCCCAAGTTTGCGAAACATCTGCCCCAATTACCATGAAAGCGCATGAAAATGCATCTTCGATTCAAAATCCAGTAGCTTTAAGCGAAGAGTTCCAGCAAAATGTGGGCGTCAGATCAAAGGAAATACCCTATGGCGCAAACGAAGGCCCCTCCATTTACCCTTTATGAGTACCGAGCATCGCCATTTTGCGTTGCCGTTAGAATCGCGCTAACGGAGTGCGAAGTGACCTTCACGCCGCGTGATGTGGATTTGGAGAAGGCCAGAACGGCAGCTTTTTTAAAGCGCAGCCCATTTGGGCGCCTGCCTGCCTTGGTCGAGCACAGGCCGGGCGGCGAGCTCGCGATTTTTGAATCTTCGGCCATTTTGCTGTTTTTGTCGGAGCGCTTTAATAAGAGCCCGCTCGGGTTTGACGACCTGTCATCCAAGGCTCAAGGGCTGTCATGGCTCAGCTTCATTGCTTCGGGCTTTGCCGACACGCTTTGGCGCGTGCTCGAAGAGCAGGCCATTGAAGACCCGGCCGAGCGAAGACCAAAGCGTGCTGCGGTAGCCTTTAGAGAGCTTGAGAACCAGCTCGATGTGCTTGATAAGCATTTGGCCAGAAGAGCCTTCCTCGCTGGCGACTATTCCATTGCCGACACGCTGGCCACGCCCTTACTCGATTTGCTCGATCGTGTGCCTAAGCTTGATCTCGAAGGCTACAGCAACGTGGTGTCTTGGCGAGAACGTCTGCGCAAACGGCCGAGCTATAAGGCGGCGTGGCCGTCGGCTACCACTGCTTCGGCGCGCTCGAGCGAAGAGCAAACCGCTGAGGGCTCGGACACAGAAGAGGCAGAAGGCGGTGAGTAATCACCCGCGTCAGCGCATCTCATCTTTGGTCAAATAGCCGAAGTAGCTAAACACACGGGTGAGTACTGGGTCATTAAGACTGTAAATCCTTTCTCTCTCATCCCGAGAAAGATCACCGTACTCAGTTGCCCCTATTTCTATGAGTCTATGACTCGGCGTGAGTCGAGATCCGAGGAGCTTGAGCCGTTCATCAACGTCTTCAATTGCTTGGCCCACCGATCGCCCTCCGATATACGAGTTTGCTCGGCGCGGCAGGTCTACGCAGCACAGTCTCCTCACACACGGAACACAATAAACGCATGCGACAGTTGTGAGATACGCAGTGTGACACTGCAGGGGGCAGCCAAGAGAGCAACACGCACCTGCTAATGCAAAAAACGTTTTCCAGCCGGGGTGTTTGGGCCGACCAGGTGTCCCGAACGAAGGTTGATCCCGGCTGCAACTTTGTTCTACGCAACGAGAGTCTCGACCATAGCAACTTTGCGTAAGTGCGTAATCGCTGACATTATCTTCAGGATAGTCGCTAACAACGGGGCCCCATTCAAAAAGAATGCTGCATCGTTTCTCTTTTTTAAGAGCTTCACGTTTATCCATTAAGGCTATTGTCTGAGCCTCAAGACATAGATCGCAGGCTTGAACTAACGCATGTTTACAAAAAAAAGGGTCGACAGGAGACGGCTGTAGAGCAACAAAACGCTGGCCGTGCCCTGTCTGCCAGATATAGCGTCTCAAAATCTTAGCCAGAACTTTTGGATTGTCGACGTAAGGGATTACGGGCTCTGATGAGAAACTTGAGGATGAACTCGAAGGCCAGCTCGAAGACGAACTCGAAGATGTTGTTGATGATGACTCTCGCTCGGCCAGGTAACGATACGCCGCACTGAAACGCGTTTCCCATAGCCGGTGCTCAGAGGCAGATTCATCCAGATCAAAGACTTCGGTGTGTGACAGTGTTGACGCGCTGGCAATGGAACCATCTGGTTCGCGGTAAGGTAAATAGCCCTGTACGATGTCTGCATACGGCTGTCTAAAGACAGCGTTTGGGTCATCGGTCCGGTTTTGTGTAGACGATTTCTTCTTATGTTTTCGACAGCAGGTTGCAGAAGCCGAGGCGTCGAAACTTGTGAAGAGCACGAGACATGCGAGCAGGAGCGAGAATGGATGCAAACCGTCGCTCCTATTGGGCCGTTGCAGATAGGTCATATTATTGCCTAGCTAAATTCGACCACGAGGCCAAAATTAAACATAAGCGGTAGACTTGAGCCGAATGCAATGTCTTTGGGGGAGAAGTCAAATCCCGGCGAACCGAAGCTCGTGACATCGCGCAGCGCCACTTCAGCTTTAAGATACGAGTGTTTGTAGGCGCCAAGATGCCGAGCTTGACTTGCTGCTGTCGGATCTAGAATGTCTAGCAAGAACATAAGGCCCACCGCCACCTCGTAGCCGAAACGTACACCGATAGGATCGCGGTTGACGGCCTCGCCGCCAGTGTCTGGTTTTCCGTTCAGGTTAAACAAATAACCATGAGCAACGAAGGCCCCGCGGATATAGGGGGCCAACGGAACGACGTCGATGTAAGGGTCAAATATATACGTCAATTGCGGCCGAAGCTGCAGCATATGGAGCGTCACTGTGCTTGAAGAAGGCTCACCGCATCGGTTTGCATCGGTAATTGAGCCTTCAACCGGGGCGAAACCAGACACAAAGGTGTAACCAGCGCCCATGCCTAGCTGCAATGAACCGAAATCATCGATTAGGTGGGCATCGGCTTCAATACCCATAAAGGGTAATATGGGTCTGTTTTGTGTGCCTGACGCGCCAAAAAAACATAGGTACATGGGCTTTACCAGAGTGCCATCTGCTTTTTTTTCGCCGTCCAGATTTGGCAAGTAGGGGCTGCCCAAAATGGCGACATTGACATCGCCAAGGTCGGCGTTGGCGCTTGTGGGTGTTAGTACCGTGGCAGCTATGAGGCCGATGAGCATGAAGGGTAAGAAACGCGACGTTCGTCTGTTGGTCATGCCAGGATTGACCTGGCATCTCATCCACCCCAGCAGAGCGAGCAATAGCGTGAGCATCACAGTCGCGCTACTCACGGGCGCGGCGTCTTTAGACGCGTGGCATGACCACGACGTCCCTGGGGCGCCGGCAGAGTCGCTGAACGCGAGGGCGGATTCAACCGCCTCGGGCGTAGCTTCCACAAAACCTTGCCAGTCGGTTTCTCCTTTTAAGCGAAATGCAAACGCGTACTGAACCTTATTGGTGAGGCCGCTTATAGTCCCCCCTGTCTTGTCGCTGCTAAACGTGGTGCCGTAGACGCTGTAATTCCCCGTGCATGGTTCTGCAGCAGCCTTGGCGCCAAGCTTGGCAGCAGCCTGGGCAGCAGCCTTGAGGTCGGCTTCAATCTTATCGGCATTCGAATTCGGTCCGTAGCAAACTTCAATCTGAACGCTCTGCTTGTTGACGGTGAACGCGAAAGTCACTGAATTGGGGTACGGTGTGGGCTCGGCCAAAATATCTGTTGGGGCGGTGTCGAGCGTATATTCTGACGAACCGATGAGTTCGCCCGTGTCTCTATAAAAACATAACATGTAATCACTTGGAGCTCCCGCGGGTGTACTATTGCATCCTGGGTAGGTGACTTTCCCGGTTTTGTCGGACGGGAATAGTTGGTTGACCGTGATGAATTTGTTGGAAATCGGGACGAGTTCCCCCGCAATCGTTGCGCTGGTTAGTGGGCAATCTAGATTGTTCTCGACAGATTGGCTTTTGCGATAGAAAAAATCAATTGGGTTGGCATACTTTTTGCCAATATTAAGTTGCTTCGTGGAATTGCAATCTGCCACCCCAAATGTGGGTTTTGCCGACTCATCTTCCGTCAGGAAAATTTGCTGACCTCGTCCCCTGCTCGAACTGGTGCTAGTCGCTTTGGTGGCTGAAAGACTGCATGAGCCTAGCGCGAGCATTACGAGAACGGTGCATTGAATAGTGTGTTTCACAGGTGATGCTCCGAAATTGCAATTTCAGCGATGCGAATGGCATTGAGTGCCGCACCAGTGCGCAAGTTGTCACTTGAGGCAAAAAGCGCAAGACCGTTTTGAAACCCAAGGTCCTTGCGAACGCGGCCAACGAGGGTCACGTCTTTGCCTGTGCACTCCTGCGGAGTGGGGTAATGCGGGCCATCGGTGTCGTCGAGTACATCGATTGAGGGCGCGTTTTGAAGCACCTGGCGTGCTTCCTTTGCGTTAACGGGACGCTCAAACTCGGCATGAATGGCCATGGAGTGGCCATTAAAGACCGGCACGCGCACGCAGGTGAAACTAATAGGCAGCTCTGGCAAGCCTAAGATGCGTCTGGTTTCTTCGATGCCTTTGCTCTCATCTTCAGTGTAGCCATCGTCACTAAAGTTGCCCGTGGCCGGTATGCATGGCAACACATTGAAAGCAATGCGCTGACCAAAGACATCGGTGTTTGGGTTTCTAAGATTGAATAGGTCTCGCACCTGGCTTTCAAGCTCCGCGATGCCTTTTTGCCCCGCCCCAGAGACTGCTTGGTAGCTGCAAACGATTGCACGTTTAAGACCAAAACGCTGATGCAGTGGCCACAGCACTTGGACCAACGGCGCGGCCACACAGTTGGGGCTGGCGATAATGCCTTTTCTCTTGAATTGAGCAATGCTTGCGGCGTTCACGTCGGGTACAACAAGCGGGATGAGTGGGTCCATCCGATGCGCGCTCGATTTATCGATGCAAAGCGCACCAGCCCGTACCGCAATGGGGCAGAACTCTCTCGCAATCGACGCGCTTGTTGCAAAAAATGCGATGTCGACGTCTTTGAACGCGTCAGGGCCCAAGGCCTCAACCGCAATGTCGTCGCCC
>Ga0207146_10013_pt3 | contig 44588 bp, 31 predicted proteins | sample Alteio_BWMinHeat_36_FD_153539 | JGI IMG/M metagenome (GOLD analysis project Ga0207146, IMG submission 153539) | Enriched cells from forest soil in Barre Woods Harvard Forest LTER site, Petersham, Massachusetts, United States -... | ecosystem: Environmental > Terrestrial > Soil > Temperate forest >...
CTTATCAACGCCTTTGGCTTTGGCCTTGGCATTTGCGCCAACCAGCTTCAGGCGCAGCGTGCTGAATGTTTGCTTCTCTGGCTTGGCAGACCGCAAGCTCAGCGTTGCCGCCGTCGGCTCTAAAAAGAGCTGGTACCCTTGCCCACGCGCCAGGAAACGTACGCGCGGGTCGCTTTGACCTTCATTGATTTCAAAATGCAGCGGCAGCTTGCCATAGTTCTTGACCGAAGCAGCGTTTAGAGATGTCGCCAAAGCGATAACGATTAGGAAAAACGAACACACCTTGAAATTGGCCATAACATGCCCCCGGTTAGGGAGCTTAGTAATTAGCCTTTGGGCCGGCAACCAATTTGTCACCCCGGACTGGGAACGGGCATTATGGTCGACGGTACGCACAAAAGGTTATTGTTCACGGTTTTAAAAACACTCGGACCAAATTGATCCAGTGTCGTAACGTTCAGTGGCGGCGCAGAAGGACCTGCTACCCGAATGGCCTCGTAACACATGAAATTGTTGGCCGTGCTTGTAATATCGGAATCATAAATCCCATCGTCGTTCGATAGCTTGACGGGGAGGCAGTATCTTCGTGGTTTCACTAGAGCAACCTCAATGTCACCGCCACCAAGGTCGTCCCCTGAAAGCGTGACTAGCGGCGAGTTAAGAATCTCGCCATTTCCATCAATGATACCGCTATTTGCCGGCAACGCGGCATTGACGTCGTAACAACGATAATGCTGCTTGGCCGTGAGAGGCGGGTTGTTTGGATCTAGGTTTGGGCTACGCTCAAACGCTGGGACCATGAGAGAAATTCCGCCATGGAGTAGCAGCACCAGCGGGCCGGGTCCTGTTGATGGGAAAAATTCGTCTGTCATTGCAATGAGGGGCGTGACCGTTGTTGCACTGATACGATAGTTTACGAAATGAGCAGATGGGTCGACTACGCTGGTGGTAATTTCAACATCATCATTGTTAAAATAGTCCGTAGCAATGGGGAGCCCAAAATCGGTTCCATATTTGACCTTGACGGTCTGTGTTCCAAAAAGGTCCTCCAGCGTGATGGAATCAGCGAATGGCCCATGCGTTCCGTTTTGAGCTTTGATCTCATAGACCCATGTGCTGTTGAGCGGCGCTGTGCCCGCGAATTCGGCGAAAAAGGCATCGAGGGCGCCCCGTTCGCCAGTTTGGGCTCCGTTCATTGTTGAGGGGAGCTGATCGGTCGTTCCCGTAACATAGACGCTGCCGTTGTCATCGACGGTTATTCCACCGCAAACGGTGCTTAGGACGCCGATTTGACCGAAACAAATTTGGGTCCCAAAAAACGTGGAGTAGGAAATGGCAGCTCCGTACGCATTGAGTCTGGTGATAAAGACGTCATAATCAGACCCAGGAGTTCCAATGAAGTCGTAGCTATCAGGGGTCGTTGGAAAAGCAAAACCCGGCGACCCGGACTGCGTTGCGCCTGTTATGACGGCGCCGCCAGACGAATCCACCTTGATGCCGACCCCGGCATCGGTGTCGCTTCCGCCCAAAAACGTAGAATAAACAAGCGCTGCTGGGCCACTAGCAAGCGTATTTAGTTTCGTAACGAAAGCATCGCCGTTACCCTGATTGGTGCTCTGAAAGGCGCCGGTAGTTATAGGGAACGGGTGTGAACCGGTTGAAGGTGAAAAGGTTTCACCGGTCAAAAAAGCATGACCTTCGCCGACTATATCGATCGCATAGGCAATGTCGTTTTGGGAACCGCCAAGATAGCTCAAATAGAGCAACTGTGTGCCTAGCGAGTTAAGCCTAGCGACGAACGCATCCGTTGTTCCCCCTCCATATCCCGGCTGATACGCATTGGCTGTAGTGGGAAGATCGCTGGTGGCAGAACCCGCTACGAATGCGCTCCCGCCGAAACGTACCGCGATCCCAAAGGCGGTAACGTCCGAATTGCCGCCGAGATAGGTGGAATAAATTAAGCTTGCTATGCCGCTCTGCGTTGGGTCAAATTTGGCAACAAAGGCATTTTGGCCGCTTGTTCCGATGGATGACTGGGATGCTCCCGCGGTGGTGGGAAAGTCTGAGGCGTTGGTACCGCCTGTAACGTATGCAAAACCATCTGTAGCAACGGCAATGGCACTCCCGAAGCTTCGATCGTTGATTGCGATTCCCCCGAGATAAGTGGAATAAACGAGACTCGTTCCCGCAGCGTCGAGGACAGATACGAATACCGAAGTCGCTCCATTGGGGTTGGAGGACTGATAAGCACTAAGCGTAAACGGAAAATCATCTGCATCGGTGTATCCCGTCACGTAAGCCTGGCCCGCTCTATTCACGGCGATACCTTGGCCAGAGTTATCTGCTCCCCCGCCAGAGCCGCCTCCGCCAAGATAGGTAGAGTAGATTAGGCTTGAGGTACCGGATAGCGACGGATTGAACTTGGCAACGAAAGCCATCGAATCAGCGTCACCGATGCTCGTGTTAAAAGCGCCAACGGTTGTTGGGAAATCACTGCTCGCGGTGGAGCCCGTGATGTAGGCGAATCCACTCGAGTCAATGGCAATTGCAGTGCCCCCGTCGTCGCTACTGCCGCCCAAATAGCTTGCATAAAGAAGCACTGGGTCAATAACGAGAGCATGACGTTTGTCATAGGATGCGAGTTTGAACCCAACCTGGTCGTGCTTCTTGCCGAGCAGTGCATAGCTGCCCTTGATGGTTATCTTCTTGCCCTTGATATTTTGGTAAACTACCGGGCGCGTCAGTTGAATCTTGGTGCCGTCTGTGGATTCGACAGCCAGCTCACCTTTATCGCTGATGCTCAAGCCCTTGGCGCCTTCAAACGACAGCCGAATTTTCTTAGGGTCAGCACCAGGCGCTACAACGAAATCGTGCTCAAGCTGACGCTGGTTTCCGTAATAAACGAGATCAATGCCTGGATAGACTGAGTCAAATTGCACTTTGGCATAATTGGCGATACCCGTGTGCCATTTGCTTTTGTCATTACCGATTAGGTAGTTGCTGACACCGGGCACCTTATCAACGCCTTTGGCTTTGGCCTTGGCATTTGCGCCAACCAGCTTCAGGCGCAGCGTGCTGAATGTTTGCTTCTCTGGCTTGGCAGACCGCAAGCTCAGCGTTGCAACCGTTGGCTCTAAAAAGAGTTGGTAGCCTTGGCCGCGCGCCAAGAAACGTACGCGAGAGTCGGTTTGGCCTTCATTGATTTCAAAATGCAACGGCAATTTGCCGTAGCTGTTGATGGCGACGTTTTTATCGGCTATATTGGCCGGCTTGCTTTCAGCGGGCTTGCTGGGCGAGTCCGAAGAAGCAGCGTTTATAGATGTAAGCAGAGCGATAACGATTAGGAAAAACGAACAAACTTTGAAATTGGCCATAAATGCCCCCGGTTATGGAGCTTAGTAATTAGCCTTTGGGCCGGCAACCAATTTGTCAGCGATCACCCCGGTCCTTCATTGGGTACAATCGTTGAGGGCACACACAAGAGGTTATTGTTCACTGTTTTGAAGACACTCGGCCCAAATTGTTCGAGCGTTCTGACGGTTGTTTGTGGCGCCGAAGGACCTAAAACACGCTGGGCCTCATAGCACGCGTAATTGTTGGAAGTGCTTGTGATGTCGGAATCATAGATGCCATCATCATTGCTTACTTTGACCGCAACGCAATACATTTTGGGTTTGGTCAGGGACAAATCTGTTGACGTAAACGTTGGAGAATTAGATGCCGGAATAAACTCGTTTCTGTTGGTGAATACTTCCGGCGTGTTAATGAACTGACCATTTCCGTCAATGGTGCCGCTGTTTGCGGGCAAAGCGGCGTTGACGTCGTAGCAGCGGTAATGCTGCCTTCCCGTGAGGGGCGGGATGGTAGGATCGATGCGTGGGCTGCGCTCAAAAGCTGGAACCATGAGGGTAATTCCATCGTGCAGCAACAACTGCAAGGGTGGGATATCTGATACTTCTAAGACGTCATCCGTTGCGGTAATAAGCGGCGTGGCCGTGGTTGCCGTAATGCGGTAGTTCACAAAATGCGCGTTCGGGTCTACCTCCGGGAGGATATCAAAACCCGATTCTCCTGATACAGCAGCTTCAATCGGAATTCCAAAGTCCGTGCCATATTTAACTTTGACGTCTTGGGTTAAGAAACGGTCTTGCAACGTGACGGTATCGGCAAAGGGGCCATGCGTTCCGCTCTGAGGTGTGGCCTCATAGAAGAAAGTGAGTTGGATTGGCGCCGTGCCAGCGAATTTTGCGACAAAAGCATCGTCGCCTTCGCCTTCACCAGGCTGGAATCCGTTCGTTGTTGTACCGGTGGGAAGCTGATTAGTCGTTCCCGTAACATAGATGCTCCCGTTGTCATCGACAGTTATTCCAGCGCAAAAGGCGCTGTGGAATTGACCCAAACACCCGGGTTGGGTCCCAAAAAACGTGGAATAGGAAATGGCAGTTCCGTACGCATTGAGTCTGGTGATAAAGGTGTCATATTCAACTCCAGGAGTTCCAATGAACACGTAGTGGTCATGGGTCGTTGGAAAAGCCGGCGACCCGGACTGCGTTGCGCCTGTTATGACGGCGCCGCCAGACGAATCCACCTTGATGCTGGCCCCGCCATCGTTGTCGCCTCCGCCCAAAAACGTAGAATAAACAAGCGCTGCTGGGCCACTAACAAGCGTATTCAGCTTCGTAACGAAAGCATCGCCGTTACCCTGATTGGTGCTCTGAAAAGCGCCGGTGGTTATGGGGAAAGGGTTTGCACCGGTTGAAGGTGAATGGGTTTCACCGGTCAAAAAAACATGACCCAAACCATCTATATCGATCGCAAAGGCAATGTCGGTTTGGGAACCGCCAAGATAACTTAAATAGAGCAACTGTGTGCCTAGCGAGTTAAGCCTAGCAACGAACGCATCCTCTGATCCTCCATATCCCGGCTGATACGCATTGGCTGTAGTGGGAAGATTGCTAGTGGCAAAACCCGCTACGTATGCGCTACCGGCTGCATCTACCGCGATCCCAAAAGCCGCAGTGAACGAATTGCCGCCGAGATAGGTGCAATAAATCAAGCTTGCTGTGCCGCTCTGCGTTGGGTCAAATTTGGCAACAAAGGCATTTGGGCCGCCTGTACCGAGATTCTGCTGGGATGCTCCCGCGGTGGTGGGAAAGTCTGAGGCGTCGGTAGTCCCTGTAACGTATGCAAAGCCGCTTGCGTCAACGGCAATGGCCCTGCCGAAGCTTTGATCGTTGCTTGCGGTTGTGCCTAGATAAGTGGAATAAACGAGACTCGTTCCCGAAGCATCGAAGACAGTTACGAAGGCGATAAACACTCCATTGACGTTGGAGGATTGCCTAGCATTCATAGTCGGAAAATCTGTTGCATCGGTGTATCCCGTCACGTAAGCCTGGCCCGCGCCATTCACGGCGATACCTTGGCCAGAGTTATCTGCTGCTGGGCTAGATACAGGGCCGGTGTCTCCGCCAAGGTAGGTAGAATAGATTAGGCTTGAGTTACCAGATGCTGACGGATTGAACTTGGCAACAAAGGCCATCGAATGAGCGCCATCGAAGGTGCTGTTATAAGCGTTCTTTGTTGGGAAATTACTGCTGAAGGTGGTGCCCGTTATGTAGGCGAATCCACTCGAGTCAATGGCAATTGCATTTCCTCCGTCGTCGTTGCCGCCTCCCAAATAGCTTGCATAAAGAAGCACTGGATCGATGATAAGAGCATGACGTTTGTCATAGGATGCGAGTTTGAACCCAACCTGGTCGCGCTTCTTGCCGAGCAGTGCATAGCTGCCCTTGATGGTTATCTTCTTGCCCTTGATATTTTGGTAAACTACCGGGCGCGTCAGTTGAATCTTGGAGCCGTCTGTGGATTCGACAGCCAGCTCACCTTTATCGCTGATGCTCAAACCCTTAGCGCCATCAAAAGAGAGGCGAATTTTCTTGGGGTCAGCTCCGGGTGCTACAACGAAATCGTGCTCAAGCTGGCGCTGGTTTCCGTAATAGACAAGATCGATGCCAGGATAGACTGAGTCAAATTGCACTTTGGCATAATTGGCGATGCCCGTGTGCCATTTGCTCTTGTCATTGCCTATAAGGTAGTTGCTAACACCGGGCATCTTATCAACGCCTTTGGCTTTGGCCTTAGCATTTGCGCCAACCAGCTTCATGCGCAGCGTGCTGTATGTTTGCTTCTCCGCTTGTCGCTTGCCTTTTTCATGCGAGTTTGTCATGCCAGGCTTGACCTGGCATCCATTCCCCGTTTTGTTGTCATGCCGGGCTTGACCCGGCATCCATTCTTCAGCTTTCGGCTCAGCCGGCTTGGCAGACCGCAAGCTCAGCGTTGCAACCGTCGGCTCCAGGAAGAGCTGGTAGCCCTGCCCGCGCGCCAAGAAACGAACGCGCTTGTCGCTTTGGCCTTTGTTGATTTCAAAATGCAGCGGCATTTTGCCGTAATTATTGATGGCGACGTTTTTATCGGCTCCAACGGCCGGCCTACTTTCAACGGGCTTGCTGGGCGAGTCCGAAGAAGCAGCGTTTATAGAGGTAAGCAGTGCGATGCCGACTAAAAAAAGCGAACAAACTTTGAAATTGGCCATAAAAATGCCCCCAGTTAGGGAGCTTAGTAATTAGGCCTGGGGCCGGCAACCAATTTGTCATGCCAGGCGCCGTGCAGTGATCACCCCGGTCCTTCATTGGGTACAATCGTTGAAGGCAAGCACAAGAGGTTGTTGTTCACTGTTTCAAAGACACTCGGGCCAAATTGCTCGAGCGTCCTAACGGTTGTTGGAGGAGCTGACAGACCGATGATGCGTACGGCCTCATAGCACATGTAGTTGTTTGAAGTGCTTGTGATGTCTGAATCATAGTCGCCATCATCATTGGTCACTTTGACAGCAACGCAATACGTTCTGGGTTTGACAAGGGCAAAGGTGGTCTCGAGCAGGAGACTAGGAAGAAGTTCATTTTCAGCGGTAGGAAAAGTTATCGCGGTAATAAACTGACCCGTTTCGTCAATGATGCCACTATTTGCAGGCAAAGCGGCATTGACATCGTAGCAGCGGTAATGCTGCTTTGCCGTAAGGGGAGGGTTGGTCGGATCGATGTGTGGGGCTCGCTCAAATGCTGGTACCATGAGCGTGATCCCGCCATGGAGCAATAACTGCAAGGGAGGCACCTCTAAATCTGCTAAGAGATCATCTGTTACGGTAACGAGAGGCGTGGCCGTGGTCGCCGTAATGCGATAGTTCACAAAATGCGCGCTCGGGTCGACTAGGGCGAATAAAGGTGTATCAATCGGAATCCCAAAGTCCGTGCCGTATTTAACCTTGACGTCTTGGGTTAAGAAACGATCTTGTAACGTGATGGTATCGGCGAAGGGCTTATGTGTTCCGCTTTGAGGTATGGCCTCATAGAAGAAAGTGGCCTGGAGTGGCGCTGTGCCAGCGAATTTGGTGATGAAGGCGTCATCATTTTCTGTGTCGAAGAGAAACCCTTGGTAAGCGTCCGCAGTATGTGGGAAATTGGTGCTGTCTGTTTGTCCGGTGACGTACGCATTTCCGTCTACATCTACAACAACAGAATAACCATAATCAAAACCGCTGCCGCCAAGGAATGTCCCATAGCTGATGGCTGAACCGAGTGCGTTAAGCCTTAGAACAAATGCATCTGAATTGCCTCCAAAGTTTTGGCCGCCTCGAGTTGTCGGGAAATTGCCTGAAGCCGTATAGCCCGTTACAATGGCGCCTCCCGAGCTATCAACAGCGATAGACTGTCCAGAATCGACGTGGGTTCCGCCGAGATAGGTTAAATAAATGAGGCTTGCCGCGCCGCTAGCCACGGGGTTAAATTTGGCTACGAAAGCGTCGGTGCTCCCACCTGTGGATGGTTGGAATGCTCCGGGCGACGTTGGCAGAGTTGAAACGGCGCTCCCGGTAACATATATTTTGTTCGCGCTATCGATGGCGATAGCAAAGGCCTGGTCATCACCGTCTGTGCCTCCGAGAAATGTTGAATAAAGCAACACCGAACCCAAAGAATTTAATCGAGAGACGAAGGCATGCATGAGACCGGTCTGGCAGGTTCCTCGAAAAGCATTCACGGTGGGAAAAGCGGGCGGGTTTGTTGTTCCGCACGACCTCGTGGCGCCGACGACATAGGCGCTGCCCGAGCCATCGACAGCGATTCCGAATCCCTGGTCGGTGTCGCCACCCCCAAGATAGGTAGAGTAAATCAAGCTTGAGCTGCCGGTTACCGTGGTGTCCAATTTCGCTACGAAAGCATCTGAATCCCCGCTCCCAGACGCCATGTTAAATGATGTTTGGTAGGCGCCCGTGGTGGTTGGAAAATCAGCATTACCCGAAGACGTGGTTCCCGCGATGTACGCAATGCCGCTCGTGCCAATAGCGACGGCTCGAGCAGAATCGTCTTGGCTTCCGCCGAGAAAGGTCGAATAGAGCAGGGATGTGCCAGATGGACCCAAAACCACCAAAAAGGCGTCAAAACCACCCGAGTTGGCGGTGTTGTATGCTTTCGTCCCCGAAGGGAAGTCAGGAGGAGTTTCACCACCGCCACTGGAGGCGGTTTGTCCCACGACATATGCCTGCCCCGCGCTGTCGACAGCGATACCGTACCCGTCGTCCTCAGCACTTCCCCCGAGATAGGTTGAATACACCAAACCCGAGCCTCCGGGGTTCATTTTGGTCACAAATGCATCGAAGGTGCCGCCCCCATAAGTTGTTTGTCCACCAGTTGTCGGAAACCCGGTCGGTGTCCCGCCGGATGTTGTGCCGGTGACATAGGCGTTTCCATCTGAATCAATCGCAATACTGTAGGCTTGATCTTCGCCATCTCCGCCTAAGTAGGTTGAGTAAAGCAGCAATGGGTCGATGGTGAGAGCGCGACGCTTGTCGTAAGGCGCAAGCTCGAATCCAACCTGGTCGTGGTTCTTGCCGAGCAGCGCATAACGGCCTTTCACCATGACTTTTTTGTCCTTGATTGTTTGGTAAACGACTGGGTGCGTGAACTGAATTTGGTTGCCGTCGTTCAATTTGATATTTAGGTGGCCCTCATCGCCAATGCTCAAACCCTTGGCGCCTTCAAAAGAGAGGCGAATTTTCTTGGGGTCAGCACCAGGCGCTACAACGAAATCGTGCTCAAGCTGGCGCTGATTTCCGTAATAAACGAGATCGATGCCTGGATAGACTGAGTCAAATTGCACCTTGGCGTAATTGGCGATACCCGTGTGCCATTTGCTCTTGTCGTTGCCGATAAGGTAGTTGCTAATCCCTGGCAATTTCTCGTGCCCGCTGGCCTTCGCCTTGCCATTTGCGCCAACCAGCTTCATGCGCAGCGTGCTGAATGTTTGCTTCTCTGCTTGTCGCTTGCCTTTGTCATGCCGTCCCAGGTCAAGCCTGGGATGACCCGGCATCCATTCTTCAGCTTTTCGCTCAACCGGCTTAGCAGACCGCAAGCTCAGCGTTGCGACCGTCGGCTCTAAAAAGAGCTGGTATCCTTGCCCACGCGCCAAGAAACGAACGCGCGGGTCGCTTTGGCCTTCATTGGTTTCAAAATGCAACGGCAATTTGCCATAGTTCTTGAGCGCAACGTTTTTATCGGCTTTCTCGGCTGACTTGCTTTTTGTTAGCCTGCTTTGCCGGGGCTTGCTCGGTGAATCCGTAGAAGTAGCCCCCAATGATGCGACCAGAGCTGCGCAAATTAAAAGATATGGCAGCATGCGCCCTTTAAACATATTTAGCCCCCATCTGACGATTGGCACCATTTCAGGGAGCGTAGCAACTGGCCCACTAATGAGCACCTGATCCCCTGCCAGAGGGCCATCTTTCGCCAAGTTGCACGTGCACAGGGAGTTCTTATATTAAATATGTAGGCAAAGCATTGCTTCGCTATAACGCGGGTGTCCCATGCAAAAAAGCAAATTTAAAGCCAGCCAAAAGATTCAACAGGCGCTTGAAACATTGAAAGAAGCTTCTGAAGAAGGCCGAGAGGGAGTTCATCAAGCTCTCGAAGGCCTCTATGAAACGGTGCAACAGGCCAAGAAAGAAGCGCGCAATAGAGCGCTGCAAAAAGCATCAGACCTTGATCAACAGGTCCGCGCTAACCCCTGGGCCTACCTTGGTGGTGCGGCCATTGGCGGTTTCATATTAGGGCTGTTTCTACGCAGACGAAGCAGGCACTAATATGAAGCTCATTTTTGACTTGATTGCCGCTATTGTTGTCGGCGCCTATGGCAAGGTCATGCATCGGGTCAAAACTGAAATGACAGCCGTCTATGTCAGCAGCGTGGAGCACGCGCGACGCGCCTTCATTGGCGCATTTATTGCAATGCTCGGTGTGTTGCTCGGTGTGTGCGGCTTTTTGTTGGTGCATGTCGCCCTTTATCTTTACCTTCCATGGAGCGCCGAGCGCAAGTCTCTTACGTTACTCGGCCTTGGTTTGGCCTATTTGGTCGTGGCAGTTGCTGGTATCGCCAGGCTCTTGTCGCGTAGCTTCTGGCTTAAGCATTCGAAAGCCCAAGACATGTTAGACAGCTTGGCTGAGAAGAAATAATCAACATCTGGTCTCAACACCAATCAGCCCTGTGCGAGCTTGGCTTGGCGGCAACCTATTTCTTCGGTGGCAGCTGACTCTCTTCGAGGCCAGTGCACGTCTCTAGGCTAAATTCCCCGTCTTTTCTGTGCTCTTCGCACGAGGACTCGGAGCACCTTAGGCAGCTATCGCCCATGTGATTGATCATGCATGCCAGCTTGCAATGTTCGGCCGAGCAGTGCGCCATTTTTGCAAAGCACATGCGGCAGTTTTCAGTCAGGCCCGGGTAGAGCTTTTTGATGCATTCGCCGGTCTCTTTAATCCCGCCCCAGCTTGGGCTTGCGCATCCATCCATTTGGCTTGGAAATTTATGGTTGTGAGGGTTGATGCCGAGCTTGACGTCGTTCTCATTGCACGCTTTATGCTTAGGTCCATGTTCGTGCTTGAGCGCGTGCTCGGGGTCATGCTTGGGGTCATGCCCAAGTTCAGATTCATTCTCAGGTTGGGCGTATATGACAGCATGTTCTGGTTTAGTGACATGGGTGCATGCAGCCACTATTCCAATCGCGCCAAGAATACAAAGATGTAACCTGAAAGTAACTCGCTTCATCATTTTTTCAACCCCCCTTGTGCCTGTTACAGCGTTAGCGAAAAGGCATCGATCAATGCGCCCGGCAAACACATGCTGGCCGTTGAACGTTCTCCATACGTAGACGCATCAATCAGCGTTTCGCGTTCACTCGTAAGCGCCATGAGTTTGTCTCCCAGCATACTATAAATGCTTTCGTCAAAGCGCATGACCGACACGGGTGCGACAATCTGCCCGTGTTCCACCCACCATGTGGCAAAGCGGGTCATGCCCGTCATGCGGCCATTGGGCCTGTCGGAGAAGTTCAGATACCACAAGTTGTTAACGTAGAGACCTGTGCCAAGTTCTTTAAGCACCGCGCTGGTCGGCAGGTCGCCACCCGCCATGTCGAGTGACTCGGGCGACTCATTTTCACTTGCGCCATTGGCCGGCACGTCATACTCGCCAGCAGTGCGCGGGGACACCAACGCACTCGCCATTTTGCCGGCACAAATAAGCTCAAGCCGCTGTGGCTTAACGAAACCTTCTTCCTGAAAGTTCGGTGCAAAACCAGCGCCTGTATGTTCGGCCAAATGCACGGCCTCGCTCAAGCGCGAGCTGCCGTCGACCATGCGGTCGAGCGCCGATTGCTTGGTCTTTTGCGCTTTGAGGCCAAAGGCGTTCCAGCCAAGCAGGCTAAAGACCTCATGAAGAGCCGTGGGCGTGAGGTAGATGCGGTATTTGCCGGGCGCGAGCGCCTTGGGCGTTTGCTTTAAGATCGGCAGCGCCTCTCTTGCTTGCTCAATTTTTTCTTTGAAAGTGTCTTTGTTAAAGACAAAGCCCGCATCGCCCAGCTTGATGGCCTTGTCCGTGCCCGTGTAAAGGCAGAAGTCGATGTTGTAGTTGGCGGTAGAAAAGAAGTTGCGCTGACCAAGTGAGTTCGCAAAACCGCGGTGCAGGTGTCCTTGTGCAAAAATGCCCACAAAGTCTAAGCCCTGCACGGCCGACAAAATATGATCCACCATAGCGTTCGCTGGTAGCAGCCCGCTCTTGGTGATGGCCTCGGACGACGCGGGCGTGGTGGAGTAGAGCAAGTATGGGTCTTCGGGAGCTATGGCGAGCCGCTGGCGCTCTTCTTCAAGGTGCCGCACGAGCATTTCCCAGTCAACCTCGTTGTCGCCACTTAGCGGCACTGAGCTGGTCACTCGGCGCTTGCCCGAAATGAGGTTGATATCGACGCTCGCCTGCGCGACATGCCCTGCTTGCCGCACCTTGGCCTTGTTAAAGCGCACGAAGTCACTTTCTTCGGCGGAATAAAATAGCGTGAGAACTTCGCGAGGCTTGAGCCCTTGGGTGAGTCGGTCAGCCAATGCGTAAAAACGGATGCTCGTACTCATGTTGTTGTCCGTGCTCATGCTCATTCTCCACCAAACACATCGACATTAGAAAAGAGGCAGGTGGGCGATGCATGGCCCACGCGCACAGATTGGTTGGGTTCGCCTTTGCCGCAGTTGCTCACGCCATGCACTTCAAAAGTCGATGCGTCACCGACCATTTTCAGGTTGCGCCAGAACGTGGCTGAAATGCCGCGGTAGTTCGGGTTGCGCACAACCGTCGTCAGCTTGCCGTTTTCAATAAGCTGCGCCCATTCGCATCCGAACTGGAATTTGTTTCGTGAGTCATCAATAGACCACGACACATTCGAACACATGTAAATACCGCGCTCAACGGAACCAATGATGTCGTTGAAACTCGAGCTGCCCGGTTCAACATTGAGGTTGGCCATGCGGTCAATGGCCGGGCGGTTCCAGTTGCAGGCGCGCGAGTTCGCTACGCCGCTTAGACCCGTGCGTGCTTGCGAGGCGGCACCGCCCAGCGTGCGCTTCAGGATGCCGGTCTCAATAAGGAATTGTTTGGCGGCCCTGCTGCCGTCGTCATCGTAGGCATAGCTGCAGTATTGGCCTTGAACATCAGGGTCGAAGGTGACGTTGAGCAGGTCTGAACCGTAGCGGTAGTTGCCAATCATGTCGAGCGTGACGAAACTTGTGCCGGCGTAGTTTCTCTCGTCGCCCAAGATACGGTCGAGTTCGAGCGGGTGCCCAATGGACTCGTGAATCTGCAGCATCATTTGGTCTGGCGCGAGCACCAGATCCATGGTTCCCGACGGGCAGTTTGGGGCTTCCACCAATGCAATGGCCTCTGCCGAAATGGTGTTCGCCTTGCCCAAAAAATCAAGCTCGCCAAGCAGTTCAAGACCTTGTTGGCGGCACACGCCATGGCCCGCGAGGCTGCGCGATTGCGTAACGCCATTGTGGTGTGCGGTAGCTGCCAGATTGGGCATGAAATAGTCAAAGGTTTGGTTAATGGCTTGGCCATCTGATGACACCAAGGTTCTAAATTCTTTGGTGTGGGATAAAGAGGCGGTCCAATCCACTATGCGGTCCTGGCCGCCATGCAGGCGCTCGGAGGCTATTTTCAGCAGGTCGATTTTGTCTTTTAGGGGCATGGCGTACCAGCCCTTTTTAACTGAGGTGTGGTAGCTGCCAGATTCTGCGGATTTCGGTACCTGGCGGCTGTCAAACAAGGCATGTTTTGATGTGTGCTTGGCAAAGGCCAGGGCCTGCTCAAATGCGGATTTGATGCTGTCTTCGCTCAAATTGACAGTCGCGGCATAGCCCGTGCCGCCAGCATGGTGTACTGTCACCATGGCGCCGCGGTCTATGTCTCTTGATAGAGGTTCCATGACCCCCTGCCTCATAGACAAGTCTTCTGAATGGCTCTCTATGACCGACAATGACCAAAAATCAGCCGATGGTGCATTTTTCTTGGCCTTTTCGACAATTGATGCAAACATAGGGGCTCACCTTTTAATTGACAACTTATGTCAAGAGTTAAAAGCTTACAACACTTCATGGGAAGGAAACATAGATGAAAACAAAAATGAACGTCGTCATTGCTGCATTGGCAGCTTTGGTTTTGGTTGCTGGCGGTTGCAAGAAGCAGGGCGCATCCGCTGACCCAGCAAAAGATCTCAGCCAGTCCATGTTCTCAAAAGAACAGCACGGCCAAATGATTGAGACCATTGTACAAATGGGCCAGTCAATGGCACGCGCTCAGCCGAGCGGTGATGCCAACAAGAAGGCAGTCGATCCGGCTGAACTGGAAAAAGATCTGCGCAACTCATTTAGCTATGACTACTTTATTGATTTGAACAAGGCGACCTTGAAGAAGAACTTCACCGACGCTCAGCTCGCTGACCTTGCTAAGTTCTTCTCAACCGAAGCTGGCAAGAAGTGGGTTAAAGTCACTCCGAACATCATTCAAGAGACCATGGGCCAAGTGCGCACCGACTTCAGCACCAAGATGAACAAGGTCATGGGCATTGAGTCGCCAGAAAAAGAAGGCAAGCCAGGCGAAGGCGGCGAGAAAGATAAGGCTGAAAGCGCCAAGCCAAGCTCTGAGAAAGATAAGGGCGATGCGCATGCCGATGCACACGCTGGTCACGCTCATGCAGGTCATGCACATGCCGATTCAGCAGCCAAACCGACCACAGAGGCAGGCAAGCCGGTCGCTGCAGCTCCTAAGAAGTAGTTAGAGCATAGCTGTCATGCCAGCCTTGAGCTGGCATCCAGGTTTTTGAAAAATGCCGGGCCCAAAGCCCGGCATTTTTTTTGCAGTGTCATGCCAGGCTTGACCAGCCCAACGAAAGGCAGTACCCGAAGCTTATTATGAAAATCACCACAACTTGTTACAAGTCTATTTTGTTTTTTTCTATTTTTTGTTTGTTTCACAACGCAGCCTGGTGCGGCTGGGCCAGCGCCGAGAGCGCTTTAACGCGTCACTCTATTGATGAAGAATACGAAATCCGGCCAGACGGATCATTTACTCATCATCGCAGGGTTCGTACTCATATTTTGAAAGAGGCCGGAAGATCCCAATCCGTCATTGCTCTGGAGTACAACGAAGACCAAGAAGAAATGCTTGTACACGCTGCAACAGTGAAAAACGGGTCGGTCGAAGAAGATGTCCCAGAAGATAAAAAGGAAAATGAGCGTCTTGCAAGTAGCCTTGAGGGTTTTGATAGAAAGAGAAGAGTGACCATCGCCTTTCCGAACGTGAGCGTCGGATCGGAATTATATCACGAGATTTTTCATGACTTGAAGACGGCGGACGTCCCAGGACTTTTCGCGCGGCGGGTTTTTTTCGGTGATGGGCATTATGAGGATTCGCATATCATCAAATTTGAATCCCATGTTCCGCTGTTTTTGCACGTTAACGACCCAGAGAAATATCTGGACGTCATCGAAAGCGAAGATAAGGGTATTTACCGGATTCATGTGAGACTAAAGAGGCCCATCATAAAATGGGTGCCGCCGGAATCTGAGGACCATGCAGCTGTTGAAGACGAAGCCATTCCTTTCGTCCAAATATCAACCCTGAACAGAGATCAATGGCCAGAAATAGCTCGCAGAATGGTCGAGCCAATAGAAGCCGTGCTCAGCCAGCCGCTCCCTTTGGAATACCAGAATATCGTAGATGAAGCAAAAGGCGTTTCCGATCTTGCTTCGCAGATCAACATCGTAACTTCTAAAATGCATGAGTTGATAACCTATCATGGTGAATGGACCACGCGTGCGGGAAGACACATCCCGAGAGACCTGAGGGTGGTGGCTACTGCAAAGAAAGGAGACTGCAAAGACTTTTCCGCGGCTACGGTTGCAATGTTGCGGCAGCTAGGCATTGAAGCTCATATTGCTTGGGTTCTCAGCAAACGCAAGTTCACGCCTTTTAAGTCCGCGTTGCCCATCGCTTATTTTAATCATGCCATTGTACGGGTTAAAGCAAAAACAGGAGAGAGTTTGTGGATTGACGCCACGCACCCTAAGAGCTGGGCGCACGGGATTTACTCGCACATATCGGATCGCGACGCCATTGTCTTTGATCCTCGGAATCCGGGTCGAGAGCGGATTCCGGCGCTCGTCCCTATGCGTTCGAGCATACATAAAACGACTAGATTTCAAATTCCCATCGAACCAAGCGTGAGCGACCTTTGTGGCGACGGAACAATAACGTTCTGCGGCGAACATGCTTCAGGATGGACCGGAGCCGCGCGCAATGCCCCGAAGGGGCGTATTGATGTCGCTGCTGTCGAGATGTTTTGTCCGAGAAAAGACATGCTGGGCGCGCACCGCATCACGTCACCTGACCTTCGCTCAAGCGTCGTTTGTGATTTGACATTTGGATGCGACCCCTTGTCCTTGAAGAACGCGCTTGTTGACACTGTTCACGGATGCAGTTTTCAACCGAGTGCGATTGCTCACGGAGCTGACGCATTGATCGCTCGACTTTTGGTTAGCACCAAAGGCAGAGTGTCTGGACTTTGGGCGGTAGAATTCCCTCAGCACATTCACCGAGAGACGCATCTCCATGGCAGAAAATTATATGAGGCTAAAAAAGCGCAGGACCTCTTTAGCTGCGTCGTAACGAGTCGTTGGTTTTCGGGGCAACGCGCGGTAACCCCCACCGAAACCGGGGCCAAGCTTTCAGAAACTCAAGTATTCAATGTCGCGTTCATTCCCAATCGTGAACTCTTGTCGAAAGAATTTGAAACATTTCAGGCGGACCTGCGCCGTTGTTTCAGGCCTTTTGCCGTGAATTTTGAGGACGCAGTTGTTTCTGCGAGTTCATCGAGTTCGTCTGGTCCCGCGAGTTCATCGAGCTCATCGAGTTCGTCGACTTCGCTTAGTTCATCGAGCACCCTTGAATCGAAGGTTGCATTGTAAAATACGCTCCTTCTTGGAGCCTATTTTGCGATATGATGCTTCCATGTTGAGAACTGTGTCAGCCAGCTTTGCATGGGTTGCAATTGCCCTTGTCTGGCTATTGGCGGCAGGACTTGTTGCCGCCAATGCCGATCTAGCGAACAAGCTGTTTGAAAACATCGAGCAAGAAGTCAACGCCTTTGCCAAAAACCCCAAAGCCCGCATGTACCGTGAGCGCTACGAGGACCTGGCCTTTCGCTTAAGCAATTTGGCGTCGTTGCATCCCGAGGCTCCGCAGGCACCAAAAGCGTTGCTCGTAGCCGCCGAATTGCTCGACGATTTGGCGCGCACGACCAAGCGCGGCGCAGATTGTAACGCTGCCATTAGAGCGTACGGCCAAGTGCAGCGGGCACATGGGCAAAGCCAGGCTGCTGTGCAAGCGCGCATGCAGATGGCGCTGGCCAAGATGCGGTGTGGTCAGGCGCCGGCGGGGGAAGGGAAAGCGAAGGCCCGGCACGACAATGCGGCCAAAGCCCGGCATGACAAAACGAAGGCCGCCAAAGAGCTTGATTCTCTGATCGCCCGAATTAGTGAGGACGCGTCAGCTGGCGCGCCCCTCGCGCCGCCGCCCCGCAAAGCGGCGGCACCACCAGGCAAACGTCGCGTGGTGATTGACCCCGGTCATGGTGGCATGGATTCCGGCGCGGTTGGCAAACACGGCGGTCGCGAGAAAGATGCGACCTTGGCCATAGGCCTCAAAGTGCGGGAGTTTTTGAAAAAAGAAATGCCCGGCGCCGAAGTGTTTATGACGCGCGATGGTGATTCGACGGTCTCGCTTAGAGAGCGAACCGATTTGGCCAATCGTGTGAACGCCGATTTATTTGTGTCGATTCACATCAACTCAAATAGCAACACCGAAGTCAGCGGGATTGAAACGTATTATTTGGATTTAACTCATGACCACTACGCCGTGCGCCTAGCCATGCGCGAAAACGCTATGAGCGAAACCGAAATGTCGAACCTCGCGTTCATATTGGCTGACCTGGCCACCAAGGCCAACACCGAAGACAGCAAACATTTGGGTGACAGCATTCAAGACGCGGTGATTAAAAATTTGCGCACCGATTTTAGCGACGTGCGCGACTTGGGCGTAAAAAACGCGTTGCTCTACGTGCTGCTTGGCGTGCGCATGCCAGCGGTTTTGATTGAGACGTCGTTTTTGTCAAATCCGAAGGAAGAGAAGCGGCTTAAGTCGGGCAAATACATTGATGCGACTGCCAGAGGCGTTGCGAAAGGCATTCGCGACTATTTCGACGAAAAAAAGGACCTGTATGCAACTCGCTGAGGCTCTTGCTCGCTTCGAACGTTATTTGGTACGAGAGCGCGGTTTCGCAGATAATACCGTCGAGTCATATAGAAGGGATTTGGCGGGCTTTGCGGCGCTTCTAAAAGAACAGCGCATTGGGTCTGTAGCGAACATCTCCAGCGACCACGTGCTCGAACACATGAAGTCGCTGTCGAAGCGTAAATTGAGTGAGGCAAGCCAAGCAAGGCACTTGTCGTCGCTCAGACATTTTTTTCGTTTTCTGCAGCTCGAAAAAGTCATTGAGCATGACCCGGTGTCGCATGTGGAGCGCCCGAAGACAGCGCAAAAGTTACCCATCACGCTTGGCACTGGCGACATTGACAAGCTGCTCGCTGTTCCAGACACGAGCAAAATGCGGGGCCTGCGCGATCGGGCCATGATGCTGATGCTCTACGCCGCTGGCTTGCGTGTGAGTGAGCTCGTCGAGCTGCATCTTGCCGATGTCGACCTGACGCGTGGCTATGTGCGCGTGCGCGGCAAGGGCGATAAAGAGCGTGTCGTGCCCTTGTCGCTGCCGGCCATTCAGGCGCTCGAGGCTTATGTAAATAACGAAGCGCGAGCGGCAGCGCTCAAGGCCACGGGCGCGAGGCTACGAGCGGCAGCGCACTGCTTCGTTGGCCCCAGCGGCAAGCCAATGACCCGCCAATCGTTTTGGAAACAGCTAAAAAAATATGCGCTGCTTGCGGGTGTTGAAGTGTCGTTAAGCCCGCACAAGCTGAGGCATAGCTTTGCAACGCATTTGGTTGAAGGTGGGGCGGATTTGCGCGCCGTGCAGGCCATGCTTGGCCACTCAAGTTTGGCAACGACGCAACTCTACACCCATGTCGACTTCAAGCGCCTGCGCGACGTCTATGACAAGCATCATCCGCGTGCGCAGCAAAAGAAAGGCTAGAAGTCCTGGGCCTGGATCTTTTCCCACCTTTTTTAGCGATCTCAATTTTGCGCCTTCGCCGGGAGACGGGCTATGCTTATAGCAAAACTGTTCTTGAGCCAGGGGGGTGCACGTGAGGTTTTTTTGGGGACTGCTTTTTCTTGTTGGAGTCATTAGTGGAGGATGCAAAGGCCCGGAGACCGCAAATCCGTCGCAGGGCGCGGGCGTTCCTCCGAACGCGGCTCTACCGGTTGCAACTGGGCCGGTAGCTGCACCACCAGTGCCGACCTATCCGGCTGCGCCGTCGCCAACCACTTGCCCGATTGGGATGCCGGCAATTGCAAACTGCGGTGTCCTCAATTGCTACGCGAGCAATGGTAACTTGCTCCTCCGGACTGAGTGTCTCGGCACCGATGGGCTACAGCACGACAGTGAAATCGTTATAGACAGTTGCGGTGGCCTCCTCCCGGTTCAGAACTGCGGCGGCGTTCTTCGCTGTGCCGGCAGCTGCCAGGAGCAACCTGTAGCTGTGCCCCCGCCCCCGCCTGTATACGTGCCCACTCCCGCGCCCCCGCCTGTGTACGTGCCCGTGCCCGTGTACGTACCCACGCCACCAGAAGGTCGGCCACCAGAGGGTCGGCCACCAGAAGGCAGGCCGCCAGAAGGCAGGCCACCAGAAGGTCGGCCACCACAACCGCCCGCTACTGGTTGCCCGATCGGCGATAAGGATTATCCAGGAGGCTGTGACTTGAAGTGCTTACAGCAGCAGAACAGATGGTATCTTTCTGGTAAATGTCGCGGCACCAAGGGTCAGCTCGATGCGTCTATCTTTTTTGATACGTGTAGTCGGGGCGAGAAGATTGAAAACTGCGATGGCGAACTTCGCTGCGGCGATTGCCCAAAAAACTCAGAACACAACGGGCACAACGGGCACAATGGGCATATGAAAACGGCAGGATGAAGTCTGCTTACAGACCTGGTAATACGTATTACGCTAATACGTGGAGAGGACAATTTCCATGGTCTACGCAGTCGTATTCCCAGGCCAAGGCAGCCAACGTTTTGGCATGGCCAAAGACTTTTTTGACAAGTTCGCAGTCAGCCGCGATGTATTTGCAGAAGCCGACGCGACGCTCGGCTACTCGGTATCGGACATGTGCTTTGGGCAAGACCCAAGGCTGCATCTGACGACATACACGCAGCCGTGTTTGTTGGCCGCTGAAATCGCCATGTTTAGGGCCCTTGTGCAAGAGCTCGGCGTGCCGCCCGCTTATTTTGGCGGCCACAGCGCCGGCGAATATACGGCCCTCGTCGCCGCAGGAGCGCTGCCCTTTAGCGCAACGCTCAAGCTCTTAAAGGCGCGTGGCAGGTTGATGCAAGAGGCGGTTCCCGAGGGCAAGGGCGCCATGGCCGCGCTGGTCATGGATGACATTTCCTACGACATGGTTCACAGCATCGCAGCCCAGTTTGAAATTGATGTGGCGAATGACAACGCCTCAAACCAAGTGGTCTTGAGCGGCCTTGCTGAACATATGGAGCGTTTGCGAGAGGCCTTGCCAGGGCTCTTGGCGCAGCGACGTCATCGGCTTGTTGCTCTCAATGTGAGCGCGCCTTTCCACTCGCGTCACATGCTGGCAATTGAAGCGCCTTTTTCGCACGAGCTGGACCTTGCGCTGGCAGACGGCGGCGGCGCCAATGGGGCAGCAGCACAGGTTACGTCAAACCATAGCGGCAATTTTCACGGCGGCAATTGCGACGAACTCAAAAGTAGCCTCATGAAACAAGCCAGCTCCACCGTTCGCTGGCGCGCGAACATGAGCGCGCTTTTGTCCAAGTGCAGCAGCATTATAGAAGTCGGACCCGGCAAGCCACTCACTGGTTTTTTCAAAAGCATGGGTGTGGAGATTCAATCGGTCTGCGATGTGGATGCCCTAGCACGGTTAAAATTGTGAGCGACAGTGCGTGGCATTTTGACGAGCGCTCCTTGTCTTTGGGCGGCGCAGCAGATGCTGTCCGCATTTGGGCCTTTGACATTGGCCCGGCAGCTTACGCGCGTATACGATCGGCGCCATCGGCATCAGCCTGCCTCTCTCCCGCCGAGCAAGCCCGTGCGGCGCGTTTTTTGCAACCGGAGCATGCGCGCAGATTTGTGGCGTTTCATGTCATCAAGCGCCAGCTCTTGGCGACCGCGCTCCAATGTGAGCCGCGTGACGTGCCGTTTTCATGGCTCCCGTCGGGCGCACCTGTCCTCGGCGTCGATGCACAACTGAATGAAATTGGCGACGCTCGCGATTGGCCATCCATCAGCTTGAGCCATTCGCGGGATGTCGGCGTGTTGGCGCTGGCAAAAGCCGGCGTGGTTGGCGTCGACGTCGAGTGCCAACGATCCGTCAGCAACTTACAGGCGCTCGTCGCACATAGATTCGACGCCGCCGATGTTGCACAATTTAACGCGCTTGCTGGCCACGCAGGCGCTCAGCGCGACCTGTTTTTTCAGCTATGGACAGCGCGAGAAGCGCGTTACAAATGCACCGGCTCCTATGCCCGGCAGCCCGCAGAGTGTGTGCTGCACTGGCAAAAGGATGGATTCAGCTATGCGGCAATGCATGCCGGCAGGGCCGCCGACCCCATTTGACCACTGTGTTTGTCTCTGTATTATTAATGAAATATTTATTATATTAAATAGGTCTAAAAAAATGACGCACCTGGTTAAAAAATCTTTATTAATTAGCATATTAGCTTGCACCCCAATATGGGCCATGACTTCAGCTGGCGGCCAGGATCGCTATGTCCTTGGTTTTCCGTTAGATTTTACACCGCCAATCCGTTTTTTCGAATCCAAATCGGACTCGGATGAGAAGCAACCCTGGGAAAAATTCCCTAACTATTTCGCGGAGCTTGATCCCAGCACTTCAAGAGAACTGTTTGAGTCAGCCATAAACTCGGTTTTAAACCGCGTTAATGCGCTGCATTGGGATGAAGATTCCAAGCAGTACGCCACCCAAGGATTTTTTGCCGCACTGGCTGCTTACGTTAACCGGCAGGATTCGGGCGCCCAAGTCTACGTTTCAGGGGGCGTCATTCGAAGCGTCATGGGTTATATTTCCGAACGAGTTCACATCGAGAAAGAGAAAGACAAGAAAAAGGAAGCGTCTAAGAGAAGGACAGCCGAAGACATCCTTAAGCACATCGCCTCAAGCAAAAGACCGCTGCAGGCCGTTCGTGTTTTGGGCATGGGCAGTGACCTAGATATTCTGATTTCGTTGTCAGACGAAAAGGTCGCTGAAAGACGACAGATTTTCGATGCCGTTAAGGAGTTCATTAATACCGCCGAGAAACATGCTGGTTTGCGGGAGATGTCTTCGCCGCTCAAAAAATCCATCTTGCCCATTGGCGACGTGAAAGACTTTGAGCAGCAAACCGCAGAAGCTGTGGCCCAAGGCGGGAGCACGTTGGACTTTTTAAGTTTTAATTTGCGTGAATGTAAATTAAAGGTGCCGACCAAAATTCCGGCCCCCTACAATTTTGTTATCGAACGGTTTTTTGCCGGTGTTTATGATTACATTGCGCCAGACCGTTCCGTATATACCTCGCGCGATACCGATACCGCTGCGCAAATCATTCGTGGATTTAGACCGCTGTTAGAAATTCCATTCTTGAGAGCGAGTGCCGGAAACCGGCAGATATTGGTTGAGCTCGAGACTCTGATTTCGGAACTAAAGACGTCTGACAAACCGCTTTCCGAAAAAGCGGTAGAGCAATTTGATAAAATGATTCGAAATGCCCGATTCGGTGGCGCGAGAAATCGACTTCTGCATTCGGACGAACCGGCAATACAATTGCTCAGGCAAGTTGTTGCTCTGCGGCCAAAACAACTGAAAATCCCGGAATTCTTGCCCCGAAGAAGCCTGACTTCTGCCCCAAAACATAAGGCACTTCCTGACGCTCTCGAAAAAGCCTTAATGCCTGAGAGTAAATTCATTGAAGAATTTACGGACAAGGTTCATGGCAAATACTACCTGTATCATGGTACTCCAGAAGCGTCTCGCGTCATGCCAATTTGTCGCAATGGCCTTTGCGTGAGCCGGCCAGGTCAAGACGGGGAGCGCACACAGCACGGGCGCGGCGCATATACGTCGCACAAGCGAAGCGTTGCAACAGAATACGGTAAGAGCGGCGCAGTCATTGAGTTTGAATTTCGAGTGACCGGAAACGCCCGAGTGCTCAATTATGACGACATAGATTCCACGACCACAAACCCCGAAGCGCGCGCTGCACTTCTAGCAGAAAAGAAAGAGGCGGAGAGTCTTAACCAAGACTTTTTCGAGCGGCTAGCACATGTTCATGGCATCGACATTATCATTGCTGGCGGCCATGTGCTTGTGCAGAACTCAGCCGTTTTGGTCCCGCCAAAAAATATTTCAGATTTGATTAGAATCTACGCGGGCATTGTCAAAACAGCGCTAATTAGTGGAGGCGACGTTGGAATGGAGATAGACCATTACAAACATCTAAGAGAGCTCGGCCTGGCAGTTGGCGAAGATAAAAATCCATCGCTTCGCGAACTTCTGGAAGATGTCAGTGGCGAAATTAAGAGCCTAGACCAAGAGGCAAGGCTTAAACAGGCTTTCACACGTTTTTGGAGATTGGAGAGATCCGGCCTTGGCACCTGGGATTTCGGTCGGGCCTACGCATCTGACTACATTGATATGGTTGAAAGCTGGATTGTTGTGTCTAGACCAGACCCCAACAAGCAAAGGGCTGCGTGCCTAGCCATAGAGGCGGGCGGGATCGATTTCCTTGAGCGTTTCCTAAAAATTAGGACAGCGACAGGCGATGGCGAACGGTCGCTATCTCGCGAATTAGCAGACACGCTTGGGCGCTGCTCAATTGAGAATTTTTTTATAAGACGTCAAAAGGATGGAGATAGCGATTATTTTGAGCGACGGGACATTGAAAATTTTCTAGCATCGACACTTCCTGCACAGCAAGCCGTCTTGGCAGCTATATACGCTGCGATTCCAGAATTCGTGTTTTCGAACATACGTCGCGGCGTTGACAGCAAGTTCTTTGATTCCTACAGCCGCCTTAAAGATGCGGAAGTTGCAACACAATTTGCACATCTTCCAGAATTAGACGCGTTGATTCGAAAAGCCGTGGCTGAAATTGGCACAGAAGATTCTGCTCAGTTAGTAACTAGTCTTTATGCCTACTCAGGGTCTAAGCGGCTTGCCCTCATTGAGGACCTGTTCGATATGGGTGGAGCGTCAAGTGCGTTGGCGGCACAGGCAATGGCAAGGTCATCCTTTTCCTTGCTTGACGACATAAAAAAGCTTCAAAACGGCACGGAGGAAAAAGTCGCCAAAAGACCCTTAAGTCCGGCGCTGGTTAACGGGTTGGCCGACTCACTCAGTTTGGTAGAATATGGTTTTTGGGGGGCTCATCCCATCGTGACGCTTCTGACCGAAGAAAAAGACCCTGAGTTGTTGAGCTTGGCCAAAATCGCCTTCGGGCGGACACTGGACCGGCTGGCTGAGAAGATCATATCCGGAACGCTCGAACATGCGTGGTTCAGACGATTTGTGGAAAATTTTAGCGGCGCTAAATACTCCGAATTCGGGTTCAAAAATCCACACGCAGTGCTGGGAGATACGATTCGCGCACGTGCGGCTACGGCCGATCTCGATAAAATTGCGAAATCTCTGGCAGGGTATTTGGATAACGCTGAGTTTTCAGACTGGAAAGCCGAGCTTCTTTTGACGCAAAGAAGCTTGCTTGCCGACCACGACCCCAAAGTCCGCTTAGCGGCCTCCAAAGCGTTTGAACATTTGCAATTTCCAGCACGCTTGCTTGAACTCGTGTTTAAAAATGAAAATGAAGACGGGGTCGACAGCAAAGAGCGTAGGCCTGCAAGCCTCAGCTTGAGCCCAGAGACAATGGCAGCGCTCGGCAAAAAGTTGTCCGGTGCAAAAGACTACGAGATTTATAATCTGGGTGCTTGGAACAAAAACCGGGTTCTAGACCAGGTTGTCATATTGGCATGGGATACCGCTGGGTTCACTGCTCGCGAGCCGGAACGAGCGGTAGGGATTCTCGACAGGCTTCATGATGACCACACCCCAAGCGACGCGCTGGGCCGCATTGTGACCGGGCTCGCCGAAAGGCTTAAGGCAGCAGCGGCCTTTAGGATGGGTGGGCGAGATACGGGCCGGCCCGAGGGCTATGTAGGAAGGACCGACACCATTCGTGAAAAGGCTGATGTACTTCGCACCCATGGTAACCGATGGCTTAAACTCGTCGCGGATGCGATGGAAAAATAGAGCTGTTGTTTTTAAAGGTAAAGCCAAAAGGGCACCATCGATAGGTCAGAACCAGAGGGGCTTATCACCCTAATTATATTAAATTAGTTTAAAATATAGACCATACTCCGAAAATGGCGTACAATTCCGGAGTATGCTCCGGGACCGGGTGTCATGATGTTCACTAGGCTTTTAAACCTACCGAAAAACAAGAATTTTTTCCTGTTTGGGCCGCGCGCTACAGGCAAGAGCACTTTGCTTAGGCAGCTTTTTTCTAGCGAACAAGCCTTATGGATTGATTTGCTTAATCCTAAGGAAGAGGATCGGCTGGCTCGGGCTCCGCAGGAACTAATTGATCAAGTCGAATCCCTGCCGGAACATATTTCCCACGTTGTTATAGATGAAATCCAAAAATTGCCGCGGCTGCTCGATGTAGTGCATCTGCTCATTGAGCGCAAAAAGAAAATATTTGTGATGACTGGTTCTAGCGCCCGAAAGCTTGGGCGGCATAGCTGCCCATCGCTGTTGGAGCCCAGCTTGCCGGCGGTATTACCCTAAACTGGCATCGTTCAGGGCAAAGAACACGAGCAAGAGAGAGTTCATTGCATGACTCATTTCAGTCTCGCCGAAAAAGCCAGAGAGGCGCACCGTATGCTCCCACGCTCGTGTTGCTAATGAGCTGACTTCGGGGCTGCCCGCTTCCTTTGTCTTAAGAAGCTCTAGCAGCTGGTTGTAGTCATCAACAATTTGTTGGACCTGATGCGTCAGCTGTTTTCCAAGTTCAACAGCTGCCCCGGCACCTTCAATCAGCTTGCCTGACTTGCTGCGCACGTTTTCAACATCGGTTAAGCTTGCCAGCTCTCTTAAGCTTGCCAGCATCTCGTTGTAGTCGTCTCTGACCAATTGGAAATGTTTTTGGAGTTCGAAACTGTGCTCCATGACGTTATTGCTTGATTTGATTATGCTTATGAGAATGTGGTTCAGATTGTCAGCGGTTGCTGGGCTGGCAAACGAGCTGCTGAACACGAAAAATGATAACAAAACCAAACATGCTCTAAGTTTCATCTCACAATCCCTCGAAAAAATCGCGGCGACTGACATTGCCGTCTCTTTGTCCCTATAGGGTAGCTGCCCGACCTTTGGCGAAAACAAAGATCGAGCCAGCCACGTTGCGAAATAACCCGCGGACGCTGTCTGTTTGCCCAGCATGATGCGCTTGAACATAATTCCTTCACTCGTGTTTTTTTGGGCCATAACCTCTTTTGCAAGCAGCACGCCGTCCAAGGCGGACCCTGCCCCTACCGTGTACGACTTAAGTACACTGCGCAAAGGCACCTTGGTTGTTTCGCAACAGCAAGAGGTTTACACGATCGTTGATCATCCGCAGGCAGGGCGCGGGTTCGTGGCCATCCAGAAACGCCATTGGGATGAGAGCGAAAAGGAAGGGTCGGTCAAAGTGACCGGGGCTTGGCACAGCGATTTGGTGCCGCAAGACGACGTTAAAGAAAGAGGGGGCCTGGCGCTGGACGATAAGGTGTTCGACGGGCTGCGGGAAGCGAGGGTCATCGGGTTCTTTAAGGATGATAACATTTTACTAAGCTGGGGAACCGCCGGCTCCGTGGGGGATGGGTATGTTAAGCCGCAAATTAGCGTGGCAAGGTCGGCAGCGAAGTGGGGAGAGTTTATTAACGGGGCGCGAGTCATGGTCAAAAATTATCGCGACGTTAAACGAACTTGCGGCTCGAAGGCCTATGCCGAAAGTCATTTACCCGCGACAATCTTGCAAATTTATAGCAATGGTCGGGCTAGGATTAAATACGATAACGACGAACGAGAGGACTACATTAGACTTGCTCTTGCCATGATCCCGGCGCAGGAAACATTCGATGCGGGCACTGGGCGTAAGAAGAGACCCACCTTTCGCGATTTACCAAAAGGCACTTTAATGGTTCTCAAAAACGATGCCGAGCCCGGGAAGCGTTCGGGCATAGGCGCGAGCGTGTGGAGCATTACGGACGATGGACCCAAGGGTCTGCCTACGGCTGAAAGCCGATATGTCTGGATTAAGAGTGAGACATCTTCGGGCGTGGTTGAGGCCATCGACCATTTGGAAGAGAACTATATCCCGGCAATGGACGCGAAGACCTTGGATGGTTTTGCAGTAGGAGACCAAGTGCTCTGGGACAACGCCGACGGTGATCTGAACAATGAACAGCCCAGGTATTTTGGTACCATCGCCGCTTTTTTCCGCGATGGGCACTTCCTTTTCAAGTCCGACGGCGGCCAATGGATTTACACGAATACGTTCAAGAAACTCCGCAAATCGGTGACGGCTTTCAGGCAGTTTCACGCGGGCGATGAAATTTCGATTCCGCGCTGGGAGCGAGCTGTGAATGTCGTAAAATTTGCGAAGATCAAAACCCTGTTTCATACAGGCTGGGCCACCGTGGAATACGCTGAAGGCCGCGATGTTGTGCTTGGCCATGTCTTTCTGGATGAGCCAGGCATTAGCGTCGTGAAAAAACCATCTTAGCAACGCAAGTTGTCAAAGCGGCATTGAGGGCGGCAAATATCCAGCACAGCGCGGACACGCTTGCTTGTGCCCCGCCGAAGTAAGTGGCAAGAGCAGCAGCGCCTAGCAAAACTGCCAAGGTGCTGCTCGCCCAAAACCAACCGCTGTGAATGCGCTTGTGTTCTTCAGCAGCGAAGTTGTCGAGAAAGCCGAAGGCTAGGCCAAGCGAAATGGCTACGAGCAAGGCCAAGAAGGCCTGTGGAAAAAATCCGACTAGAGGCAACACAAAAACGGCATAGGCGATGGACCAGACAATGCGCGAGATGTCGAAGACATCGACGCCGCGGGGCCGGTAGTTCTTGGTCCCGATGTAGATGTAGGCGATGGCGCTGGCCCAAGTCATGGCGACAACGACGAGTGCTTGAAGCAAAAGAGCAGTGTGTTGGTCGAAGATGATGCTTGCGACTGCCACGGACAAAAACCCAAGGCCGCAAGGAAGCAAGTGAAATGGCGGCGGGCCTTTAAGCCGCAAAATAGCCCATAGGGCGATGAACACTCCACCGACCGCCGCGCACAGAAGCACCATCCACAATTTCGGCAGCACCAGCGTCCAAAAGATGGTGGCCATGGCGCCCATTTGGAATAGCGTTTTCAGCCTTCCCAGGGGCGTGACCGCCGTGGCTATATGGTGATGAGAGGCCGCGCTCTGCAGTGCGGTGAGCAAGAATTCGCGAAAGAACACGAGCGCGAAAGCCCACCAAGGAAACGCTCCTCGCGCGGTAAATGCAATCATCATGGACAAGACAAAAATTCTGTCAGCAAGCGGGTCGAGAAAAGTGCCAAGCCGTGTGACGCCATATTTTCGCGCGACCTTTCCATCTATGACGTCTGTAGCGCCGAGCGCGATGTACAGCGCGAATGCAATCCACTGCGCCGTTAGGTCTCCCCAATAAAAGAGCGCGCAAGGCAGCGGCAGCAACACAATGCGCGACAGTGTAATTACGTTGGCAGAGATTCTCATCGCAGTCATACGCCGTTTGGGTTACCGCGGGTTCATGTCACTTCCGTGCGTACCGCCGGCCTTGCCCTCACTTCTTTTTGCAAGGTTTTGTATACGTCGTAAAATTCGGCTGGCGTTTCAATGGGTATGCCCGTGGCCTTCGAAATTCGCGACGTAATTTTTTGGCGGATTTTGGCCATCGTGTCCTCGCCGACCGTGTCTTTCAGCAGGTTCAGCGTGATGTAGACCGGATGCTGCACGAAGCTGTCATCTTGCAAAAACACCCACGCAGAGCGCAGGCACCTAAGTTTCTCTTGCTGAGGATCTGCCGCGTGCTTGATGTATTCTTTGCAGTAGTGCTCAAAACCCACCGAATGCCGCTGCTCGTCTTTTCCTAGCTTATTTACGATTTCCTTGAGCAGCGGCTCTTCGATGTTGTTGGCGACGTTTTGATACATAGACGCCGCAACAATTTCAGACACGATGTTGAACGTGAGCATTTCTACCTTAGACTGCGTCATGGGCGTAATTTGGCGCGCATCGAGCAGCTCTTGCCCACCGACTTTTTCACCGGCAATCGACAACCACCGAACGAGCGCTTGCGGGTGCTTTGTCTCTTCATAGAGCCAAACCGCGAGCCATTGCGTGAAGTCTAGGTCGTCGGCAAACATATCCATAAATGAGCGCGTCGCAGAGAAAGTTGTGCATTCGCCAAGGCACATGGTCTTGACCATCGATACCATCTCGGGTGTGCACTTTGACGGGTCAAACGCATCCCACGCGACGTCTTTCATGTACCAGCGCGCTTTTTCAGCAATATCAAACAGCTCGTAATAGGCTAATTCCTTGAATGCATCTGTGGCTTGTGCTCTCATTTTTTGTCCCCCCTTTTACTAAACTTAGCTAAACAATTAGACCAAATACTAGACCAGGCCGCCGTTCACGCTAATTACTTGGCCCGTAATGTAGCTCGCCTGTTCCGACGCCAAAAAGGCTACCAAATACGCTACTTCAAGTGCCGTACCGGCACGCTGCATTGGCACCACTTTTTTTACGATTTCCGGGTCAAATTTACCAAGCGCCATGCCCGCATCGATAATGCCGGGCGCAACTGCGTTCACAGTAATGTTTCTTGACGCAAGTTCCAGAGCCAAGCTCTTTGTTGCGCTGTGTAGGCCGCCTTTGGCTGCGGCATAGTTGGTTTGGCCGCGATGCCCGGTAATGCCAATGACAGACGACACGTTGATGATGCGGCCGCCTTGGCGCTTTCTTACCATGGGCATGAGCAAAGGCTTCGTCACGTTAAAGAACCCGTGCAGCGAGACGTCAATGACCTTTGACCATTTCTCGTAACTCATGCCCGCCATGGTGGCGTCGATGCTAATTCCCGCATTGTTGACAAGCACTTCAATGGGCCCTTGCTCGCACAAATTCCCGAGAGCCTGTTCGCAAGCCGCAGGATCTGTAACGTCAAAGGCAATGACATCGGCACAGCCGCCCGCGTCGCGTATTTCTTTTGCCACGGCTTCTGCCTTTGTGACGTTTGCGTTGGCGTGCACAAAAACGTGGTGGTCATTTTTGGCGAGCACCGCGCAAATCGCGTTGCCAATATCGCCGCTGCCGCCGGTCACAAGTGCACGTTTCATAACAAACTCCTATCCCTGAACTACAAGAGAAATGAGACCTTTGGAGACCACAAGAGCGCCGATGCGGCTCATGACGTTGTACTGCAGCATGCGCGGCCCGGTTAAGTATATATGCGCGCTGACTTCGAGCAACTCGTCTTTGAACTCTTCGAGGTTTACTTCAACCAACTCAAAATCCCGAATGACCGCCAGGTACGCGGTTTCTATGCCTTTGAGTTCAGAAATGCCCTCGAGCGGCGTTAGGGTGGTTATGGTTTTTAAGGCCGAGTGCAGTGAGACCGCTTGCGCCGTGTATTCGATGGTCTGCGTCGACGACAAGTGGCCACCCACGCGCAGTGGATTGTTGGGATTACGATGCGACCCGGTCGTGCACAGAATTGAATTTGAATCCCAGCGAACGACCCGATCAAGCAGCACCATGGGTCCGCTGTGGGGTATGTAGGCCGAGAGTTCAGCAGCATCGAGCTGGCTTGGCATGTCTAAAGATTGCATAGCGAGACCTTGAGTCCAAGTTCTTCGGTGTAAACGAGTTCTACCGTGTCGTTTGTTTTCTTTGCCAACGCCATAAGCAGCGGTAGGCAGCCCGCGGCGGGCGCTGTCGTGCGTATGGCTTCTAGCTCCGCGTGGCCAAGCGCCGTAGGTTTGGGCTGCGGCACTAGGTTAGGCGTTAGTGACATCATGCTTTTTGGCGTTTGGTTTGCCGTTAGCAACATGCCGACGCAAAAAAACGGTCGGTGACCCGGGCCGTGGCGCGTCTCAAACGGCGCGTCGTAAGCAACGAGCAACGCAGGCGTGGTGTTGACCGGCGATGCGGGCGTGGAATGAACTTGCGATGCGGGGCCCGTGTTGACCTGCAGGAAGGTGTAGGCCTGCAAGAATCCAACGGCAAAATTGTTGTCTTGCGCGCTCACGGTCGTAGAGCCCGACGTGTTTTTCATGAACACGCCTAGGTGGCCCGCGGCCGCGTTCAAAACCACGTTTTGGAATTTCTGCGGCGATATTTCTTTATCGTGCAGCGAAAGCGCCAAGCAATTGCTCTCGGCCACGTCTAAGTCGACATCTGAGGTCGCGAACACGAATTCCACGCGCTCTTTGGCTGCGTCGCTGCCTTTTAGCGCCATGTCCGCGGCCTGGAAGGCAATGTGCATGTGATGCGTCGTGCGCCGCAGGTTATTTGGGGTCAGGTAGCCTGAGTCGAGCTTAGGGATTTGCGTGGCATCATAGCGCTCGAGGTGGTTGAATACTTCTTTGGCATGATCCCATGACAAGAGCCCCTTGCCATAGACACTTACAGCGTCAATAAAAATTGGCTTCATTGTGGCGCCCCAAAAATGAGGGTTGCATTGTTGCCGCCAAAGCCCATGGAATTGCTTAAGGCGTAGCGAATGTTGTGCGGCGTGTTGTTAAGCACCAAGTTGCACCTGGTGCCGGGGTCAACGTTAGTGGTGTTGAGCGTGCCGGGCGCAAGGCTTTCTCGCATGCCAAGCAAAACAATAATGGCCTCGGTGATGCCGGCCGCGCCTTGTGTATGCCCAGTCCAACCCTTGGTGGAGCTGCACAGCACGCGCTCGCCCAGCACGCGGCAGATGGCCGCATCTTCGGTGATATCGTTCATGGGCGTGCCGCTGCCGTGCGCGTTGATGTAGTCGATATCGCTCGCACTAAGGCCAGCGCTGGCCAAGGCCGCGCGCATGCACGCCTCGACGCCGGCGCCTTGCGGATGCGGCGCAGTCATGTGGTACGCGTCTGAGGTTTCGCCAAAGCCTTTGAGCACAAAATCGCCGGGGCTTGTTTTGCTCAAGGTCATGAGTGCGAAGCCAGCTGCCGCGCCGATGTTGATGCCATCGCGCTCTACATCCCAAGGTTTGCAGGGTTTGGTTGATAGCACACTCAAGCCCTTGAACCCGTAAATCAGGGACTCGCACAGCGGTTCGACGCCACCGACAACAACGGCGTCACACAGCCCAGCCCGCAAATAGCGGTAGCCAGTGGCAAATACTTTGGCGCTCGATGAACAGGCCGTGCTTAAGGTGGCGCAAGGGCCAGTAATGTCCAGAAACCTGCGTGTGAATTCAACGGCGGTGTTGATGCCACCGTGGTATTTGAGCGGTACGACGGTAGTGGTGTCGTTCGCCTTCGCCATTTCGTTATACAACTCTTCAAAACGGCACATGCTGCTTGTGATGCTGCCAATGAAACACCCAACACGGTGTTTGCCGTAGCGTTGCTTGGCCGCTTCGACATGCTCCATGAACTTGTCTTGCAAAAGAGCGCCGGTGATTAGCCGCGCGCAGGTGTTGTCATACTCGGCGAGCCGGCTTGGCACCTGCACGTGTGCGGGCGGCTCGGCCAGCCCAAACCACGTAATGCCCGACGGCTTTAGCGCGTATTCGGTGAGGCCGCCCTTCACGTTTTTTAGAGAAGCGATGGTGGCTTCATTGCCAAAGCCCAGCGCGCTCGACAACGTATAGGCTCCAATATATGCAGGTTCTATGGCCATAATCTGTCCTTGTTGCATCTGCTGTCATGCCAGGCTTGTCGCTTCATCTTGTCATGCCGTCCCAGGTCAAGCCTAAGATGACCTGGCATCCACCCGAGCCAAAAACTCGCCCGACGCAATGGCGTTCATCTTGCTGTCAGTGCACTGAAAAAGAAAACTCTGGTTCGCAGGCCCCAATGCGCTTGTTGCACCGCGTGTAATTGTCACAGCAAGCTCTTCACCAGGCTTTAGCGTATGCGTAAACTTCGCCTTGTTAATGCGTGTCAGCGTTAGCTGTCGGTCCATATGCTTAAGTGCAAGCCGCACATACTCAAATATGACGGATCCCGGAATGATCGGATTGCCCTCAAAGTGGCCATTGGTGGCCGGGTGATTTGGGGCAATCATTTCGCGCCAAACAAAAGGGCTTTCGTCTGTCATGCCTGACCATGCTCCCGCTTTTGGGCAATAAATTTCTGGAGCGATTTGATGGACTGAAACGCAGTGGTAACCTCGCTGCCGTCGACGGTCACGCCGTACTGCTTTTTAATGGCAATACCCACTTCAAGCCCGTCAATCGAATCGAGCCCCAGCCCAGTGCCAAACAGGGCGTCATCAGGCTTTATTTCTTCAGCGGGCACGCTGAGCTTTAATGTGTCGACAATGAGTTTGGCCAGTTCCAATTCGGATGGTGCGGTCATATTTCCCCCAAGTTAATGTCGCCGTCAGCACAACGTATCATGCCTCGATTTAATGTTGGTATCGACTGAGAGAGAATTTTGTCGCCTCATCGAAAGCACTCACCACTCGAGTTGCTGGCTGCTCCGTCAACAGGCAAAATGGCAAAAAAAAGGCGGAGCCACCGAGTGGTTTCACACAAGGTGCTCCGTGGTCAGATTTTGGGATGTCCCACTCCGTAGGAGTGGTATTGCAACAGCCCAGGGCAACGCCCTGGGTGAAACGCCCTCACCCAGCCAATTAGCCCTGAAAGGGCGAAACAGGATCAGTCCCACAGATATTTTTCGTCAAAAGCGACGTTGGAGGCCTTAAGTAAAACCAAGAGTTCATTTTGGAATGTGCTCTTTGCCCTGGGCTGTTGCAATGCCACTCCTGCGGAGTGAACTAGTGCCCAGGGCAGCGCAGGACGACGGAGAGACCGTCCGAGCCTGAGGAACCATCTGCCCCAAAACCACCTGGGGCACCATCGAAGCCAGCGCCATTGCCCATGCCGCCCATGCCAGGGATTCCGCCAGGTGAGCCATAGCCGCCGTTAATTAGCAGTGGCGCGCCGTAGTTAATGTAGCTCGAAGCCTGAACGACAATAAGGCCGCCGGCGCCACCGCTGCCGCCCGGACCACCGCCGCCACCGCCACCACCACCCGCATCGGTGTTAACGGCATCTTCGCCATTTTGTCCGTCACCACCCATGTAGCCGTCGGAGCCGAGAGCTTCGATATCGGCAGCAGAGTGAATTACGACATTGGGTGCAGCGAGCAAAATCACGCCGCCGCCCGCGCCGCCGCTTCCGGCGCAACCGCCGCTGCCACCAAAACCACCTGCGCCGCCCGAACCATCGCCGCCATTACCACCAAATCCGCCCCATGCGCTCATATCTGCCGGAGCGCCTGGCAGGCCGCCGTAGTAACGGAAACGGCCGAAGTCGGAGTAGGTGACGTCGGCAAGAAGACGGCTCAGCATTATTCCAATTTCGCCTTGGCTTCCATCGCTCCCGGCAACATTGGCTGCACCACCAGGTCCGCCAAAGCCAGGCGTGGTCCCAACGAACCATTTTTCCACAACCGAGCCGTCGCTTCCGTCGGTCCCGGCCGTTGCGCCGGAAAGGGCGCCGTCACCGCCACCGCCACCGCCACCAGCGGCCGAGCCCGGCGATGAGCCGAAGCCATCAAATGGCTTGTGCGAGGGGACATCAAAGGGTGGGTTGGTATCATCACTATTGGGGAACTGGTAGTTCGCTTGCGATGCCAAAATGGTGCCGGCAATCGTCAACGTTCCAGTGCAGCGAATGATGATTGGCAGCGGAAAGCCATCGACATCGTACTGCGTGCCGATGATGGCGCCTTCTGGGATGGTCAAGTTGTGGTAATCGTTCACCACATTCGGAAGAAACTGGAACCCCGTCGGCAGCGTCACATCGCCGCCGGCGCCAGTGCCCCAGGCACCAGCACAAGCATCGTCGGCGGTGACGTGCAGGTCAGTGTTCGATAGGTCGCTCCCGCAAGTTCCGTCGATCAAGTTAAGGTTTCCGCCCACTTCAATAATCTCTGGACCATGCGCTCCTAGACGATAGGTAGTCGCTGAAACCGGCATCGCCGCCAGCACGGCGAATGCGCACAGCGAGCTTTTCAAAACGTGATGACTCATAAGACCCCCATAAACGACGCCACGTAAATTGAGGCGTTGCCGAGAGTCTAAGTTGCGGTGCAAAAAATATGCAAATCACGTCGATAAAAAAATGTGATGCGTTGAGTCATGGCCGGAGAAACCATGGATGCCAGGTCAAGCCTGGCATGACAAGGCGGAGAATACATGGATGCCAGGTCATCCCAGGCTTGACCTGGGAGGGCATGACACGTTACGGGCCGCAGACGTGGAATCCGGTATTGCAGTGCGTGCCGTGCAGGTTGCCAACGCAGTCGGCATCGCTGGTGCAGCCGCATTCCTGAAAATTAACGGCGACGGTCAAACATGCTGTGCCGTATGTACGGGGGTGATTGACTAGGCTGCAGTCAGAGTCTTGAGTGCAACCGCAAACGCCGGAAAGAGGATTGCAAATGGGGCCCGGGCCTGTGCCTTGGCCGCCGTTCATGGCAGTACAGTCAGAGCTGCTTGCGCATGAGCAGAAGTTGCTAAAACATATTGGGCCAAAGGTGTCTCCGGTTTGACACTGAGAGGGCGCGGTGCATCCGCAAAAATTAGGTGCATCAGACGTAGCAATCGAGCCTCCGGCGTTGTTGGTGCAATCGGACGAGGGTTGGCCGACAGTCCCGCGGGCCTCGCAGTTACCGACGGAGGCACCGGTGCCATTTTGTGAAAGCGTGCTGATCGTGGCGCCCGAGCAGTGCCCGCCAAAGGTATAGGGGCCGCAATCGGCGTCTGAGCAGCAGTTATTGCCGTTGTTGCTGGCGGCCCTGCGCAACGACGCTGCTTCTTTTGCCCTGCCGGCATAGTTCGTATTATTTGTACAGCATCCAGTGGGGTAAATGGCGCAATCAGTTGCCACGGTCGGCGGCGCGGCCGGGCCAACTCCAGGATCGCATGGCAGAGGGCATTCACAAACTCCGCCCCCAACACAATTGTCGCCCGTGCTCTTGCCGATGCAAGAATGGCCTGGAACCGTGCATGTGCATATGCCGCAGTCGCTGTCTGCCATGCAAGCAACGCATACCTCGCAGATTCCGCTGGCGGTGCATACGGGTTGGGCATCGGGGCAGCTGTCGTCCACGCAACTCTGATTATCGGCGCAACTGGGTGTTTCACCGCCAATATTCGGGTCACATTCTTCACACGTCAGCTCAGTGCAGGCGCCGGCGCAACAGTTGTGGGTACACACCTGACCACACGCGCCGCAGTTGTTGGGGTCAGTAAACAGATCCGTGCACATATCGTCATTGTTTGGACATTCGACCGTGGGGTCGGTGCCGGTGCACGGCGTGGGGAGGGTGCATGTCTCACTAGACTGGCAAACACCATTGCAGCAAACTGGCGTGTCGCCAGTGCACACGTGGCCGCACGTACCGCAGAAAGCACCTGGGGGGTTCGTACCATTCTGATTTAGCAGGTCTACACAACTATCTACGGTGGTGCCGCAGTAGGTCCCCAGACATAGAGGAAGCTGTACGCAGCCAGACGCGGTGCAGTGCCCGATTTCACAGGTGTCCGTGTGATGACATGTGTTGGCAGTGCAAGTGTCTATGATGCACTCAAGGCCACTGTCGCAGATGCTGGGCACCGTGGGGATATTGTGGCAGGGGTTTTGGCCCACCGGCGTGTTTGGGAAACAGAAGTCGTTGGTGCAGATGTTGTCGTCGTTGCATGTGTTCGGCTGCGACGTAAATACGCCATCGGTGCAAAAGCCGTTTAGAACGCATGGATTGCCATTACTTTTAGGGCCGTCGGGCACATTGGTATGAACGCATCTTCCCGTATCAAGGTTACAGGTGTCTATGGTGCAGACATTGAGGTCGTTGCAGTCAGCGTCCACATGGCATTGACAGATGTTGGGCGTGTGCACGCATCCCTTGCGTCTGTCGCAAGTGTCGGTGGTACACGGATCTCCATCGGAACAATTAAGCGCTGTGTGTGTACACACACCTGATCGCTCATCGCAGCAATCATCGGTACAACGGTTATAGTCGTCGCAATCGTCTTTGTCGGTGCAATGCTCGTTATGGGTCTGGCACGAGCCTTCAATCCAATCATCATCTAGAAATCCGCGCTTTCTATCGCGGCATCCTTCGCCTTCGAAGGCCTCTCCGCGCCGAACGGATCGTTCATTGCGATCGCCATGACAAATGATGATTTGCTCATCGCAATCAAAGAAGTCTAGGTCGCGCCGAGGCTCAATTATTACAATTTCGCGTTCGTTTTCAATAACTTCAACGATTTCATCGTCGCGCTCACGGCGATCTCCAATTGGCGCGTGAATCTGGCAGACCCAGTGGCCGTCCTTGCTAATTAATATGCCGTCATGGGCTCTGCACTTTGTTTCGAGATCTTTTTCGGGCCTGCTACGCCAGGGACCGATATTGCCAAGTGTCGCAGCTGCCTGCGATTCGCTGACAGCAGGTGTGGCCGAGCCGATTCCGCCTTGCGGGCCTGCGTCGGACGTGCTGCTTAAGCCTGTTGAGCTTGAGCCTGAGCCTGCTGGAAAGGCTAATTTGCCTTCAGATGCGCAGCCTGGGGTTACTGCAGCGGGCAGTAATAACAATGCTGAGAGCGTGAAAAGCCTGAAAAAAGATGTTTTGAGGGCATAACAGCGCATAAGGCACCCTTCAATGGACCACAAGATCGTAACAAACGACCGTGAAAAAACCGGACATTGTTGGGAGCGTAATAACTGGTGTTGTGGTTTGCCAGTTTGCGGGTGTTGGGGCAGAAAACATGTGTCAAAAGGCACAAGGACAAAAAAAAGGGAAGCCGGTTGGCTTCCCTCTTTTCAGTTGCTGTGGATTCCGGGCCTAAAGCCGGCCCACAAAGAACTTAGTCTTTAATCTGAAGTACATGTGCTGTCCACACAAAGAGGCAGGTTGTCCGGACAAACATTGCCGCAGCCATTGCAGTTGTCTGGGTCACTGGTCGTGTCTACGCAGCCAGCAGCGCCGCAGCAATCATTGAGGCCCGTGTTAACGCCAACACCGCATGTCACACCGCAGCCACCGCAGTTGGGGGACAGCGTTGTATCGACGCAGACACCAGAGCAACAAGTGTCTAGACCGGCTTCGGCTTCGCTGCCGCAGACCTTGCCGCATTCACCGCAGTTTTCTGAGTCGTTGTTGAGGAAGACGCATTCTCGATCGCCATCGGTGTCTGTGCCTGCAATCGGGCAAACCGTCTCGCAGGTTTGCGTTGTTGGGTCACAGTTGAGGGCGGGGACTAGCACGGTGCATACTGAAGCGCCGGTATCTGTGTTCAATATGCATTGATGCAGGGCGCAAGTCAGCCCGTCATTGATGAAGCAGTCTTGGCCATTGGGAACAGGCGTAAGCAAGCAGCCGGTGGCTGGGTCACACGTGGCGACATTGCACTGGGTGTCTGAGTTCGGGCAAACCACGGGAGTGATTTCGAGCATACCATCCGAGCACAGTGCACTATCGACGCACTCATTGTCCGCTATGACAATTGGTCCGTTAGTGACATTTGTGTGTTCGCAAAGACCTACCGTTGCTGGCGGAATAATTGGGCTGCAGGTATCGGTCGTGCAAGGATTGTTGTCGTTGCAGTCGGCATTTGTCGTGCAGGCACAATCTGGAACGGCTGTGTAGATGCAGCCAACGTCGGTCTCACAAGAGTCCAGCGTGCAGGCATTGTCGTCATCACAGTCGAGGGTTGTATGGGTGCATACGCCTGTGGTCAGGTTGCATGCGTCGACGGTGCAGGCGTTTTCGTCATTGCAATCACGGTCCGAATCGCAGCCATGAGGTTGGCAACAGTCGCAATCGTCGTGATGGTCGCAATCGTCACGATGGTGGCACTCGCCCCTATGGTCGTCATAGTCTGAATCGTCGCCATAGTCGTCATCATCGTCGTTGTAGCGATCGCCGTCGTCATCGCCATATCGATCGTCATCATCATCGCCATAGCGTCTATCGTCGCGGTCACCGCGGTCGTCATCGCCTTCATCATCGTCACGATCGTCACGGCCTTCATGTCCGCCGCGTCCGTCACGTCCATCACGTCCTTCGCGTCCTTCTCGGCGGCCGTGTCGGAAGTCATCATCGATCAGCTCAACGCCTTCTCGGCAACGACCCAGGTGGATGCCGAAGCCATCTCCGAAGACATCATCGTCATCAAATCGGCCACGGAAAGCGCCGCGGAAGTCGTGGAAAATGTCGAAGCCAAAAATCCTATAGGCTTCTCTCTGAGTGACCAGCTCGTCAACCCCGCGGCGGCAAATTTCAATGATTGCGCGGCCGTCATCTATGAACGGAACGCCGCCATCGAAAGAGCCAATACCGCATCCGCCCAATGCCCAGCCATCATAGCCGTCATTGAAGAAGCGGCGGTCGCTGTCCCAATCGCGCCACACGCGGCGCGGATGACGCCAGTCTTCGATGCCATCATGGCAGAAGAGCAAGCGTTCTGATTCGAGATCCCAGTCGTCGCCAATGTCATCAAAGCCAAAGCCGTCTTCTGGCCAGTCCCAGCCCCATGGGGAAAGCGCATCTCTCCAGCGGTCACCCCAGATAAGGCGTCTGTCGGGCTCGCCGAATTCGTAGCAGAAACTGCTGCGGAATTGATGCGGGCGGTAGCACGCATTGCGCACTGGGCCAAAATCGTAGTTATTTTCGATGGAAGCGAAATCTGAGTCCTTCAAGGTGCTGCATTTGCTGTAGCCGTCTTGGCATTGGTTGTGCTTCTTCAGCACTTCCAAGATTTTCTTGATATCAGCAGCGGCAGCGCGTGCCGAACCGGCGATGTCTTGTGCGGCTTGGCCAATTTCGGGGGCGTCTATGCTCACTTGCCCGGAAACGTCAAAGGCATATCCTCCAGCTGATTCTGGTGCGGATTCTGGTGCTGCCTCTGGTATGGGCTGGGTGGCATAGGGTTCATTGGCTTGCAATGAACCTGCAGATGCTTTGCCGGATGCAGGTGATTTGCTACATGCAGTGCCGAGCATCGGCAGCGCGATTAGGGCCGCCAGCCCGTAAATTGACATTTTGAAATTATGACGACTCATTGGGCACTCCTTACAAAAGAACTAGAATTGAGTGTGCTTATCAACGAGCTTAACAACTACACAAAAAGCGTGCCAGTTTGCGAGGAGGGCGGAAGATCAGATCTTAATTGGCATCGGCGGAATTCAATTTGTCATGCCCGCGAGGCCACAATTTGTCATGCCAGGCTTGACCTGGCATCCATGCTTTCAACATTACCGGAGAATACATGGATGCCAGGTCAAGCCTGGCATGACAAATGTCGGCTCAGCCTTAGCAGCCGCCGCAAGTGCTGTCGCCGCAGCAGCCTTCATTGACACCCGTGCAAACAAAGCCGCAAAAGCCGCAGTTGTCTGGGTCATCGGTCAAATCAACCCAGCTACCGCCGCAGCAAACTTCACCGTCGGGTTGGGGGCCGCAGCAACCATCAATGCAATCGATAACTCCGCCGCACGCATTGCCACAAGCGCCGCAGTTGTCTGGGTCAAGGTCAAGGTTAGTGCAGGCGCTTTCGCAGCAGTCGGGAAGATCAGCATTGGCTCCAGTGCCGCACGCAAGGCCACAGTCACCGCAGTTGTCTGGATTGCTGGTCGTATCGACACAGCTGCCGGCGCAGCAAGCGTTTTGAGTCACGTCAAAAGTGCCGCATTTATCGCCGCATTCGCCGCAGTTGTTGATGTCGGTCGAGATATCTACGCATGCAGCTGGTGCCGTACCCTCAATTGGGCAAACGGTGATGCAGGTGGCTGTAGCCGGGTCGCACTGATTAGCCGGAACCTCTACAGTGCAAACGCCGCTCATGCATTCATACACAACGCACTCGGCGAGTCCGTCACCAATGAAGCAGGTTGTGCCGTCAGCAGCATTTGCAATCACGCATCCAATGGCCGGATCGCAGCTTTCGGTCGTGCAATCATTCTCGTCAGCGCAGGAGAGAGGCACCACGTTAGCCACGCTTCCATTCACACAGCTTGCCGATACAATGCATAGGTTATTTAGGACCACAGGCGCGTCAATGATTGGCCCGTTGTTAACACTCGAATGTGTGCAAATGCCTGTCGTGGCTGGTGCGATAATACCGCAGAGGTCGTTGGTGCAAGGATTTTGGTCGTTGCAGTCAGCATTTGTCGTACAAGCGCAGTCTGGGATAGCTGTGTAAACGCACCCGGTATCTGGGTTGCACGTGGCTGTTGTGCAATCGTTGGTGTTGCACAGATGCGTTGCATGAACACACACGTGGGTACACGAGTTGCATGAGTCATCGGTACATGCATTGTTGTCGTTGCAATCTGCGTCAACATCGCAGCCCCGTTCGTGGTGTGGGCAGCAATCGCAATCTTCATGGTGATCGCAGTCATCACGATGATGGCACTCGTTATTGTCATTGTCGTAATTGTTGTCGTAGTCAGAGTCGTGACCATAATCATCATGGCCATAGTCATCATGATCTTCATGGTGACCGCACTCATCACAATCATCATCACGGCCTTCATGACCACCGCGGTCATCGCGGCCTTCGCGGCCTTCACGGTCATCACGATCGAAGTCGTCGTCATCTTCAATGACTTCGAAAACGTGGCGGCATCGGCCAAGGTGGGTTGCGAATCGTTCGCCGAAGAAATCATCATCGCGGAATTCGCCGCGGAAGGAACCGCGGAAATCGTTGAAGATATCAAAGCCCAAAATTCTGTAGGCTTCTTCCGGAGTGACCAGCTCGTCAACACCGCGGCGGCAAATCTCAATCGCGCGATCGTCAGCTACGATTGGCAGGATTGCGGGCTCTAAATCCAGGGCCTCTTCCAAATCGCCATCATCAAAGTCATCGAAGTCTGCCAATTCTTCTGGCCAATCCCAGCCCCATGGCGAAAGAGCATCTCTCCAACCGTCGCCCCAAATGGTGCGTCTGTAGGGCTCGCTGAGCGCGTAGCAAAAGCTGCTGCGGTTTTGATGTGGGCGGTAGCACGCATTGCGCACTGGGCCGAAGTCGTAATTTCTTTCGATGGAGGCGAAATCTGAATCCTTCAGCGTTGCGCACTTGTTGTAGCCTTTTTGGCATTTGTTATTGGATTTCAGTATTTCCAAGATGGCTTTGATGTCAGCAGCGGCACCACTGACTACGCTGCCCAGGTCTTGAGCTCCATTGCCGTTGCCGTAGCCGTAGCCCGTACCGGATGCTTCGCCAGCGGCCGGCCCATTCACGGGTATTTCTATATCGGGTTCAGCCTCGGCGGCCGGGTATTGTGCACGTACGGCCAAGTCCCCTTCCGATTTGTTACTTGCGGCGGGGGATTTGCTACATGCAGTGCCGAGCATTGGCAAGGCGATTAGTGCAGCGAGTGCATAGATAGAAATTTTAAAACTTTGACGACTCATTGGGCACTCCGATAATTCAATGCGGTAATTGAGTGTGCTTTCAACGAATCTAACAACTGCACAAAAAGCGTGCCAGTTTGGTGCGGCGCCAAGATCCATTGGATCTACGGGGTAATTTGTCCTGCCTGGCATGACAATGCGGCAAAACAAAAGCGCGAGGAGATGGGCGAACCCACCGTCCTCGCGCTTGTTAGGCTATTTTAGTGCTTATATCGCGACACAAACACCGTTCATGCAGCTCTCTGTTTCGCCGCAGTCAAAGCCGCAGGCGCCACAGTTATTATCATCGGTCAACAGATCGGTTTCGCAACCGTTGTTAACGTTATTGTCGCAATTGCCAAAGAAGTCTAGGCAAATGTCAGAGCATACTCCGTCTATGCAGGTGTGCCCTGCGCCATTGGGAACCACATTCAAGCATGCGACTTTGCAGGCGCCGCAGTTTAAGGGGTCGTTGCTCAAGTTAACGCAACCATCGCCGCATTGGTCGGGCGAAGTGCCTGTGCAAGCCGCCGATGCCACACAGCCGCCTTCGCTACAAACAGGCGTGACGCCCGTGCAAGCTACACCGACTCCGACACTGCCATCAGGGTTAACCGCGCATCCGCCGCAGTTGGCGGTGGCACTGGAAACGTCCACGCATATAAGGTCGTCGAAATCGGGTTCACCATCCACCGGGACCGACGGAAGACATGCCTGTTCGCATGGTCCCGTTGTGCCGTCGCAAGATGCTTCCAAGATGGTGCATCCACCATCGGAAATTACGCACGCCGACACGGCACACGCGGTGGGGCCGGTGGTGACTCCCTCAAGCTGATCGCACACAACGGGTGGATGTAGGGCGCAAGCTGTCGCAAGTGTGGTGCCGGTGATGTCACAGGGATCCTGCGTGCATGGGTCACCATCATCGCAGACGTTTGTTTCTTCACCAAGAACGAGCACGCCGTTGTTGCATTGATCATGCGAATTGCACAAGTTGCCATCGTCGGCCGGCTTGGTAAGTTTTGTCGTACTGCAAACACCGGTGCCATTGCACACGACCGTGTTGCAGGGCGCATTTATGCCAGTAGGAGCAGGGCAGTCAGTATTTGTTAGGCAGGCCACGCAGGTGTTGCTGGTGGTGTTGCAGAGTGTATTGCCGCCAACATTACCAGCGCACTGCGCGTTGGTCGTGCAACATCCTTGCATGGCCACATTGCTGCACTTATTGGTTGTGGGGTTGCAGGTATCTGTCGTACAGACGTTATTGTCATTGCACTGCGAAGCTGTTGTGCAGCAAGCTTGCATGGCTGTGAACACGCACTGATGGGTCGATCTATCGCATGTATCGGTGGTGCAAACATTGTTGTCGTTGCAGTTGCTGTTGTTTATGCAGCCGACGATGTCATCTGGGTCAACATCATCGTCATCGTCGTCGTCGTCATCATCCCGACGGTGGTCGCCGTCATGATGGTGGTCATCGTCATCGCGGTCATGCACGCAACGGTGGCTGTCTGAATCGCAGCTGTCTCTGGTGTATTCATCATCATCGTCGCAAGCTTCATCACACGTGCATGTGACCGGGCATGGGACGTTGTAATCATCGTCATCATGATGATGTTTCGGGTATTTGTCGCCATAGTCTTTATCGCCATGGTCATCGTCGCGATCATAATCGCCATCATCATCATCTCGGTCATCGTCTCGGTCGCGGCATCGGCCTTCTTTGAATTCGCCTAAGAGGAGCAGGTCATCACCACCGAACAAACGGCCGCAGAAGAATTCGTTGTCATCGAAGTCG
>Ga0207146_10019_pt1 | contig 44206 bp, 35 predicted proteins | sample Alteio_BWMinHeat_36_FD_153539 | JGI IMG/M metagenome (GOLD analysis project Ga0207146, IMG submission 153539) | Enriched cells from forest soil in Barre Woods Harvard Forest LTER site, Petersham, Massachusetts, United States -... | ecosystem: Environmental > Terrestrial > Soil > Temperate forest >...
CGCAAACCGTTACGCAATCAACTCTACTCGCTTTATCAAAACGTTTGGCTCTTTTTTCGCGCGCTCGCTCGATACTTTCGCTACAACGGACGCTCGCGCCGCTTCATTCGCTGGACGCTTGTGCACGGCTGGCGCGAAGTGCCGGCGGCACCGCGCCGCGTTCCGCATTTCCACATCAATCTGCTGCCCGATGCGCGCAAAGTTTCGACCACACGCGCGCTCATGAGCGCGTATCTAAGTTATCTTTATCGCTGCGGCGAGAAGCGCGTTTACGGCCAGATCGTCACCTTCGAAAGCCGGCGCGGCGAAAAGATGTTCGAGCGCTACGGATTCAAGGTGTTGAATCGGGCCGAGATCACGAAGTACAAAGCGTTTTATCCCGAATCGGTTTACCTGAGCACGGTGATCAAGAACCTCGAGACGGCCGAACCGCTTTCCGCTTACACGCGTGCGCGGGATTAAATCGCGCGGCGTTATTTTTCCGCCAGCACTTCGGAATCTCGACTGTAGAACCTTATAGTATAAAAAAATTCACAAGGCCGTAACAATTAGGGGCTTGTCTCTTTTACCCCATTTTGATTATCAATACTTGCCGAGTGATCGGTGAGCTGATGGGACAGTTGGGGGACCATTCGTTTAATCGAACGCGCGGCGGACCGAAATCGCCAGCTTCGAATATGAGAGCACCTGCCGAACGCTTGAAAGGCGGGATTGCTTTCCGCTTGCAGAGCGAACGGATATCGAACGGCCGAGGTGATTACCGGTCGATCATCCCTGCGTCCCTGGCTTTCGCGGGCTACTATCTTGTGGCGAAGATTGGATTCGTTCTGTTTCAGCCCCATCCGGTGTCTGTTCGTTGGCGCCCCAATTCGATTCGCAACCAATGAGCTGGATTACAATCCTCTGGTCGATGAACGCAGCCGCGTGTTTGACGCTCGCGGCGATATACTTGCTGGTCTGGAGCAAGCACCGGGAAGATTGGGAGCATCTGCTATTTTCATGCACCGCCATCTCGGTCGCGGTCATCGCAGGATTCGAATTGGCGGTGATGCGATCGGACACGACCCAGCAGTTCGGAACCCTTTTGCGCTGGGCCCACGTTCCGCTTTGGGCGCTCATCGTCTCTCTCGTGTGGTTTGTCCGATTCCGTTTGCGCGCGGGCCGGACGTGGTTGGCTTGGAGCGTGTGTGCTCTGAGGTCGTTAGCGTTGTTTCTTAATTTCCTTCTTCAGCCGAATCTGAACTACCGACAGATTACCAACCTACAACAGTTCTCATGGTGGGGCGAAAAGGTCTCAGTTGCTGTCGGAGTGCCGAATCCCTGGACTTTAATAGGCTACCTCGGTTTGCTGTTGTTGCTGGTCTTTCTGATCGACGCCACGGTCGCAGCCTGGCGTCGCGGTGACCGTCGACAGGCTCTCATCGTCGGCGGTGGTGCAATTTTCTTCGTCGCGATGGGATGGGCCCAAAGTTCATTGGTGATCTGGGGCGTCATCCGCACTCCCTTTCTTATATCGTTCTGTTATCTGGGAATCGTTGTGGCGATGGCATACGAACTGAGCTCCGGAGTGCTTCGAGCGGCGCAGATCGCGGGACAATTGCGATCGAGCGAGGCCGATTTGCGCGCAACGGAACAGCGTATGGATCTTGCAGCAAGCGCGGCTGGGCTTGGGATGTGGGTGTGGGACATCGTGCGCAATGAAACCTGGCTCACGGACCATTGCCGCGCTCTCTTTGGTTTCGCGCCGTCGGAAGTGGTGAACATAGAAAAATTTCTCGCTAAGGTGCATCCGGACGACCGCGAGATGATCAGCCATGAAGTGGAAAAATCACTGGATGGACTTGGTGACTACGGAGCGGAATTCCGCGTCTTGAACGGCGACGGAACAATCCGTTGGATCGACGGACGCGGACGCGTCGAATTCAACGGCGATGGCAAGCCGGTTCGGATCCACGGCGTGTCGCTGGACATCACAAATCGTAAGCTTGGGGAGGGAGCGTTGCGGGAGAGCGAGATTCGTTTTCGCACCATGGCCAACACTGCGCCCGTGATGATCTGGATGTCGGGCACGGACAAGCTCTGCACGTTTTTCAACACAGGCTGGCTCGACTTTACTGGCCGCACGTTCGCGCAGGAACTTGGCAACGGGTGGACCGAAGGTGTTCACCGCGACGATTTAGACCGCAGTCTTGAAGTCTATGTGAATTCCTTTGACGTGCGGCAACCGTTCACCATGGAATACCGCTTGCGCAGAAGTGACGGGGAATATCGCTGGCTTCTTGACACTGGAACGCCGCGCTTCGCTTCCGATGGCGCGTTTCTCGGTTACGTTGGTTCCTGCATTGACATCAGTGAGCGCAAACTGGCAGAGCTGGATGCGCAACGACATCGCACTGAACTCGCCCATCTCAGCCGCGTGGCATTGATGGGTGAAATGTCCGCGTCTATTGCCCACGAGTTGAATCAACCGCTGGCAGGAATTGTGAGCAACGCGGGCGCTGGCCAGCGTTTTATCGACCGCGGGGATGTCGATTTGCGGGAGCTTCGCGCGTTGCTTGTTGACATTAGCGCAGATGGGCGACGGGCGGGGGAAGTGGTTCGGGGAATCCGCAGGATGCTAAAAAAAGGAGAGACACTGCGGCAATTGGTCGATCTCAATGATGTCGTGACGAATGTCGCACACATGATAGGTCCCGATGCCTTGCTTCATTCGTGCAAGGTAAGCACTTCGCTGAAGCCAAATTTGCTGCCGGTCGAAGCGGATCCGATCCAGATTCAGCAGGTCCTCATCAATTTGGTTGTCAATGGATTCGATGCCATGCGCGATATTCCGGTTCAGAACCGCAAAATATTGATGGAAACGGAGCACCGTGGTAACGAACTGATCGGAGTGAGCATCCGCGATTACGGCGTTGGTATTCCGGATGAAGCACGCGAGCGACTCTTCGAGCCTTTCTTCACCACGAAACGCGAAGGCTTGGGGATGGGACTCGCCATCGTGCGCTCCATTGTGGAGGCCCATCATGGCACCATTGCGGCGGAGAACGCGGCTGACGGAGGAGCCCGATTTCATTTCACCTTACCCGTTGCTCATTAACATGATTGTCCCCGACAGTTTGGTTTTCGCCATCGACGACGACGCGTCGGTGCGAAAGGGGCTCACGCGCTTACTTCGGTCAGCGCGATATCAGACCGAGGCTTTTAATTCCGCATCGGATTTTCTTTTGCGTCCTCCGCATCCCGGTCCTTCGTGCGTGATTGTCGATGTGCGAATGCCGGGTGTAACCGGTATCGAGCTTCAAGAAGCTTTGATCCAGCGACGCCGGGAAGAGCAGCTCATCTTTATTACCGGGCATGGCAACATTTCGATGTGCGCTAAGGCAATGAAAGCCGGAGCGGTCGATTTTTTGCCAAAGCCTTTTAGGAATGAAGACTTGCTGCAATGTGTCGGGCGCGCGTTGAATCGATCGGCTGAGCAGCGCAGGCGCAATGCCGAGAAGACTTCAGTGCGCCTTCTGCTTGATGCGTTGACCCCACGTGAGTTCGAAGTCATGCAGCTCGTGATCACGGGCATGTTAAACAAACAAATCGCGGCAGAGCTGGGCACGGCTGAGAAGACGGTGAAGGTCCACCGCGGCCGAGTGATGCAGAAGCTACGGGTTACCTCAGTGGCTGAGCTAGTTCGCTTAGTGGAGAGAGCCTGCGTCGCCCCTGCGACGAGGGCGGCACGTGAGACTAAGGTCTAATAGGCAACAACGAGTCGGAAGATTAGCCTTTCCCCTTTGGCCACTCCAACAGTTACTGCCGCTACCGTCTGCATACTTGATGACGACCCGTCCGTTCTAACGGGAATGAGCCGCCTTTTGGCCTCAGCCGGTTTTCATGCGAAACAATTCACCGATCCCGAAGAGTTCTTGCTTGAGATCAAGATCCACCGCACTCCCGTAGCAATCGTCGACGTCTGGATGCCGAAAATGAATGGGTTGGAGGTTCAATCTCGGCTTCGCGAAATTTCGCCTTCTACGCGTGTCATCATCTTTACCGGGAAAGAAGATACGCTTGTTCGTTCCACAGCCTTAAGCGCCGGGGCATCCGCTTTTTTCATGAAGCCATTTGAGGACGAGGAATTCCTCACCGCCGTTCGCTTTGCTCTTTCTGGTACGTGAAGCCTTACCATTGCACCACGTGCTTTCCGATTGTTCGGCTGTTTTATCAAGAAAATGGGCAGTCGCCGCAGATGGCAGGACGCTTACTGGTTTTCTTAGGAAGGCTTTTGACGATCACCACTTCCTTTCTGTCGTCCGGCCGCGCTGCCCGAGCTACAATAGCGAATGAGCGAACGAGATAAGAGCGACAAAGAACACCACGAGAAGGAAGAGCCGTTTTACGCCGGGCAGACTCGAATTCTCGAGATGGTGGCTGCGAACGACCCTCTCCCAGAGGTCCTGACGAACCTTGTTCTGCTGATGGAGGCGCAAGCGGAAGGGATGCTCTGTTCCATTCTGGTCCTGAGCGCCGACGGCATGCGCGTCCGCCACGGCGCGGCCCCGAGTTTGCCCGAGGCATACGTCAAGGCCGTCAACGGCGCGCGAATCGGACCGCGGAACGGCTCATGCGGGACGGCGATGTACTTAAAGAGACCGGTGGTGGTGACCGATGTGCTCGCCGATCCTCTTTGGGCCGACTACCGACATTTGGCGGAGATTTGCGGCCTGCGCGCGTGTTGGTCCACGCCGATCTTCTCCCCGCAAGGTGATGTTCTTGGATCGTTTGCCATGTATCGACAGGAACAGCGCGGTCCGAACGCGGAAGAGAGACGGCTGACCCAGATCGCGACACATATTGCGGGAATCGCGATCGAGCGCCAGCGCGTCCAGGAGACGTTGCGCGAGCGCGATGCGCGGATCAATCTGGCGGCCGAATCGGCTGACCTAGCTTTTTGGGTCATCTATCCGGAACAAAATAGTGCCTGGATGAGTGACAAAGGGCGCAAGATTTACGGATTTGATTCCAAGCTGCCGTTAACTCGCGACTTGATCTGCGGACGCGTGCATGCGGATGAAAGATCCGCGGTCCACGCAGCTTTCGATCGCGCGTGCGCTTCGCACACAACCTTCGAGTCGGAGCACCGGCTTGTTCTGCCTTACGGCAAAACACGCTGGGTCATCGTGCGCGGACGCTGTTTGGAAGACGAATACGGTCATCTTTTGGAACTCATTGGGGTGACAATCGATGTCAGCGCGCAAAAACAGTCCGACCTTCAGTTGCAGATTCAGCGCGAGGAGATGTCGCATTTGAACCGCGTCGCGCTGATGGGAGAAATGACGGCGTCGGTGGCGCATGAATTGAATCAGCCGCTCACCGCCATCGCCAACAACGCCGCCGCCGCGCGCCGTTTTCTGGAGCGCGGGAAGATTAATCCTGTATTGCTGCAACAACTACTGCAGGACATGGTGGCCGATAGCCAGCGCGCCGGCGAAGTTATTCGCGGCATTCGCTCGCTGGTGCAGAAAGATAAAAATGTCGCCCGCAGTGTGCTCAATCTCAATGCCGTAATCGCGGACACCTTGCGGCTAGTGAGCTCGGACGTTTTGATGCGCGAAAGCGTTGCCACGACCGAGATGGATCACAGTCTGCCGCAGGTGGAGGCGGCGCCGGTTCAGATTCAACAGGTTTTGCTAAACCTGATTATGAACGCCCTCGACGCGGTGGAAGCGCTTCCGCCCGCCGAGCGCCGCATCATTATTAGTACGCGTTCACTCAACGGAGAGAGCGCGGAAGTTAGTGTGCGCGATTTCGGCGCCGGCCTGCCCACGGATCGGCCGGACAAAGTCTTCGACCATTTCTTTTCCACCAAGCAAACCGGGATGGGCATGGGGTTAACCATCGTCCGCTCGATTATCGAAACACACGGCGGTAAGATCAGCGCGGAAAACGCTCCCGACGGCGGCGCGCGTTTCTCCTTCCATCTGCCTGCAGCGCGCCGCGATTCGAAAAGCCAGGCGGCATGAATAGTTCCGGCGAGTCTGACGCGAGCGAAATCTGTCTGGTGGATGACGATCTCTCCGTCCTGAGATCGATGGAGTATTTGCTCGCTTCCGACGGTCTGGCGGTTCGCGCATTTAATAAGCCGGAAGAATTTCTGGCTCACGCCGCCGCGCACCCTGTGTCGGTAGTGGTGACCGACATTTGGATGGAAGGTGTGACCGGCCTGGAGGTTCTGGCGCGGATGTGTGCCCTTTCCCCGCGCCCACGCGTCATCGTTATTACCGCGCGTGACGATCTGGCTGCGCGCGCGACCGCGATGCAAATCGGACCGGTGGCGTTTTTCATCAAACCATTTGACGACGAAAAATTCCTCGCCGCCGTGCACGACGCGCTCTCTCAGGCAAAGAGTACCACTTGATCGACGAGCCACTGCAGGGTGCCGCGGACATAAGCCTAAGGTCCAATACTCAGCGAGATCATGCTGAGACAATGTTCGATCCGGAGATTTCTTAAACCGCGCACTTTGGAGAACAAAATAACAACGCTGTTCACAGCATAAATATATGAGAAAACCAATGTTTGCCTTCGTTGCTCCCCTTGGCGCCCTTTTTATCGCAGTGTCGGCGATCAGCGCGGCGACAATTCCTGCGGGCACGACGTTGGTCGTGCGGACAATCGACGGGATTTCGTCAAGCGACCAAGCAGGGAAAAGATTCGCCGGTAAGCTTGACGCGAGTCTCGTCGTCAGCGGCAACGTCGTCGTTCCTGCAGGAAGCAAGGTGTATGGCCGCGTAAACTATTCTCAGTCGGCAGGCCGCGCATTCGGCCAGTCTCAACTGTCGATCAGTCTCACCGAGATTTCGATCAACGGCAAGCTCGTCCGAATCGCGACCAGCAGCTCGATGCATTCCGGCACGCCCAGCGGGGCAAAAACGGCTCGCGGAGCTGGTGCCGGCGCTTTGATCGGAGCTGCTTTTGATGGGGGCAGGGGCGCCGGCAGAGGTGCTGCGATTGGTGCCGGCGCTTCATTACTTCAACCCGGCCAAGCGATATCGGTGCCAGCAGGCACGTTGTTGGATTTCAAACTTGCTTCATCGGTCACTCTTTAATACGAGAATACGAGATCGATTTTCCGTGTTGGGAAATTCATTCAACCAAAGCAACAAATACAAAAACATGAAATATCCGAAACTCATCACGATTCTCGCCATCACAGCGAGCGCATTCTTAGCAGCAACAACGCCAAACGCTCGCGCAGCAAGTGCGGCCGAGATTGATCAAAAATCCCGCTCGGCGCTTCAGGAGTTGTATGCCAAAAGTCCAGCGGCACGCCGTGTTGGGCACTCGGCCATAGCAGTGCTTGTTTTCCCGGACATCGTAAAAGGCGGTTTCATCTGGGGCGGCCAACGAGGCGAGGGAGCGCTCATGTCTCATGGGCACACAATCGGGTACTACAAAACAATCGCCGCCTCGTATGGCCTCCAAGCGGGGATCCAAAAGTTCGGGTACGCGCTCTTCTTTATGCATAATGGCGATCTCGATTATCTGCGTAAAAGCCGGGGTTGGGAGATTGGGTCTGGGCCAAGCTTGGTGATCGTCGATACTGGCATGGCCAAATCGCTCACCACCACCACCCTGCGCAAGGGAGTGTATGCGTTCGCCTTTAGCCAGAAAGGTCTGATGGCCGGTCTTGGCTTGCAGGGGTCAAAGATCACAGAAATTCATCCGGACTGATGGCAAAGCCCTAACCTGCAGACGAAAATGACGCGAAGAACACCATCACCGTGGATTGCCGGCGTCGTCGTCTCCGCTAAGATCAGCATCCGCAATGCGATGAATGTATTTAGCTGCTACTTTCCAATTGGTTTCATGGGCGCAGTTTTGGCGACGAGTCAGCTTCTGGCACTTGCTCCGCGAACTCACGCTGCCACGGACGCAAACGGAGAGGCGCTTCCCGGGTCCGGCGACGGGAAATCGATAAAGATCGACAATTCAAAAGGAAAAGAGACACCGCTCACTCCGAGTGGTTGTGTCACTCCGAAGGATACTGAATTTGGCATTGGTCTCCCGGGGTGGATCGCTGGGTTGTCAGGCGACTTTGGCGTGCGCGGCGTCGTTACTAACCAGGACGTCAAATTCACGGACATACTGAAACGACTGGATATGGTTGCGGCCGGTTCGCTTTACGCTCGCTATCATCGCTGGGAAATCTTTGCCGACGGCCAGTACCTAAAGATTTCCGATACCGCCCAGTTGCCCGGTCTTCTTTTTGATCGCGCCCGCGTTTCCCTTAAGTCGGCTTTTGCCGAAGCGTTCCTCGGTTATCGGCTGATCAACTGCGAGAAGGCATCACTCTCCATCTTCGCTGGCGCCCGCTACAATTATATGAGCGGAGATCTCCACATTGCGAAGGACAGCGATCCGCGATTTCCCATCCTCCGCGAGCTCTTGGGAATTCCCACCAGTCTGCGAGTATCCGGCTCGATAGACTGGGTCGACCCGGTCATCGGAATGAAGGGGAAAGTGCATGTCTGGAAACCGGTTTCACTTTGGGCTGAAGGCGACGTTGGCGGGTTCGATGCCAACGGTGACTCGGCGTTCGCCTTGACGCGCGAGGGCCTGAGGCCAGTGCTCAAGCAGGTCTCGAGCTCGGACTGGAGCTATCAGGTGCAGGGCGGCGTAGAGATTCAGACGACGCGATGGATGTGGTCGCGGCTTGGCTGGCGCTATCTGAAGTACGATTACACGTCTGGTGGCTTCACGAACAAGACCGAGCTGAATGGTCCCTACATCGAAACCGGTGTGAATTTCTAAGTAAAAAAAGCTCGCCGGAACTCCTTCCACACCAAACAACCATCAACCAACAAAACCAACTATGACTAACAAAACATTCATTTTAACTGCGATCGCAAGCTGTGTCTGGATCGCAACCTCCCTGGCTGCGACGATACCAGCTGGCACGATGCTCACCGTCGAGACCGTAAGCCGCGTCTCATCAAAGGATGCGGTAGGTCGCACCTTTGAAGCGAAGATCGCTCAAGACGTTCCCGTCAAAGGAACCGTCCTATTGAAAGCCGGGGCAAAGGCGTTTGGCAAGGTTCGCTCGTCTCGCGCGAATCCGCGCAAGAACGAACCGCTGACGGTCGAGCTTACTTCGATCTCGGTGAACGGCCGCAATGTTGCGATCAAGACAGACAGCGTTGAGCCAGGAACCTCACCCAGAACAGCGCAACAGGTGCGCCACGGATTCACCGCCGGCACAACCGTGATTGATCCAGGAACAAGGATGCAGTTCCGCCTCACGCAACCAGTTAACTTGTAACGCGAGGAAATGATCATGCGATGGCCCCGCGGATAATGGCGCGTGGACTCTGCGTAATCGGACTGCTGATTTTCTGCAGCAGGTCAATCGCATTCGCGCAGGAAGAGAGCAGCGAAGACCTCGCAAAAAAACTGCAGAACCCGGTCGCTTCCCTCATCAGCTTCCCGCTGCAAAGCAACTTCGACTTCCGCATCGGTCCTTCAGATCAAGGCTGGCGCTACACCTTGAACATCCAGCCCGTCATTCCGATCTCGATCGGCAGTGATTGGAATCTCATCGTCCGCACGATCATCCCCGTCATTCACCAGGAGGATGTCTTTAAGGGCCCGGGCCTAATTTTTGAAGAAGACATTGACGGTATTCCAGTGGATGTGACTCGCGGACCGCGACCGCCCGGGCATGTGCAGGACGGCCTCGGCGATATCGTACAAAGCTTCTTCTTCTCTCCGAAAGCGCCTGTCGCCGGCTGGATTCTTGGTGCCGGACCGGTCTTTCTTTACCCAAGCGCGACTGATCCTCTCTTGGGAAGCGAAAAATGGGGCGCGGGGCCCACTGGGTTGATCCTCAAACAAACTGGCGGCTGGACTTACGGAGTACTGGCGAATCAGATCTGGAGCTTTGCCGGCGACGTGGAGCGGCGCAGCGTGAACGCAACATTTCTACAGCCCTTCATTTCTTACACCACCAAGACCAAGACTACGTTCGGCGTTAACGCCGAAAACGTCTATAACTGGAACGATAGTCAGTGGACGGTGCCGCTGAATTTTTCAGTGAGCCAGCTTTTAAGGATCGGAAAGTTGCCGGTCAGTTTCGCAGTCGGTGGCAGGTACTACGCCGAAGGTCCGAGTGGCGCGGCGCAATGGGGGCTTCGCTTCGTCATAACGCCGCTATTTCCGGCGGGCCGGAAGCCCCCAGCGCAAGAAGCATCTTCTGCAAAGTAGCGTTGCGAGAGAGTTCTGAATTATAGGTCGTGCGTGCGTGAATCTAAACCTTTAGTTAAAACCAAACATGAAAACCAAACCCCTAGCCCTCGCGCTAGCCTCGCTGCTGGCACTCAGAACGGCCACGGACGCCCAATCGGTCAGCACCCGCAGCGGCAGGCTCGACTTCGAGCTAGGCGTGCCGACCAAGGAAACCGTCACGAAACTTTATGATGAGATCGACTATCAGCGCGCGTGTCAGCTCTATATTTGGGCGTTGCCCCTCGTCGAATTTGGAAATTTACTGGCCATATTGGAAGGCACCACCGGCGCGAAGCCCGGTGACCTCACCATCTACACCGGCAACGAACAGAGCGTCTTCCTCACGCCGAACGCGACCACTCCTTACATCTTTGCTTATCTGGACTTGGCCAAGACCGGGCCGGTCGTGATGGATATCCCCGTGGGCGGAATTGCTGGGTCAGCCTTGGATGCTTGGCAGCGTCCTCTCAGCGACCTCGGTATGACTGGTCCAGATCAGGGCAAGGGCGGCAAATATGTTTTTGTTGGACCGGGGCAGGAAGCACCGACGGCGGAGGGAGCCTTCGTCTTGCGGTCGCCGACGTATGGCGTCGTTTTGTTTTATCGGACGCTCGACCCCGACCAGGCAAAAGGTGAAGCGTTGGCGAAGCGCATACGCGTCTATCCATGGGCCCGGCGCGACAGTCCGCCCGCCATAGGCTTTCTGAAGCCTGACCCGGACAAGTTCGCGAGCTTCACAACCATGCCGCGTGGGATGAAATACTGGGAACAACTCGCGGAGGTCATCCAGCGCGAACCGGTAGAGGACCGCGACCGTTTCTTCATGGCGATGCTCAGGCCGCTGGGAATTGAGAAGGGCAAGCCTTTCCAGCCCGACGAACGGCAGAAGAAAATTCTGACCGAAGGGGCATTTGTCGGTGAGGCGATGGCAAAGGCCAACACCTTCGACATGCGATTCCCGAACATTCGCTACCGTCCCGACACGCTCTGGCAGTACTTCCTCATCCTCGACCCCATGCAGGACTTGGCGAACTACAGCGAACTCGATGAGCGCGGCGCCTATTTCTACGCAGCCCTCCTCGTGACCAAGGGCATGCGCAGCCAGACACCAGGCGTCGGTCAGGCGTACCTTGGGAGCTTCCGCGACAAGGAGGGGCACGCCTTCGATGGTGCGAAGAGCTATCGGCTGCGCGTACCGCCCAATGTCCCCGCGAAGCAGTTCTGGTCGGTCACACTTTACGACGTGGACACCCGCTCAATTATTCTGAACGAGCAACATAGAGGCCAGCTTGGGTCGCGGGAGGACCTCGCGAAGAATGCTGACGGCGCGGTGGACGTTTACTTCGGCCCGACCTCGCCGAAGGGTTTTGAGAAAAACTGGATTCAGACCGTGCCCGCCAAGGCGTGGTTCGTGGGTTTTCGATTCTACGCGCCTACCGAAGCCTACTTCGATAAGAGTTGGCCGCTGCCGGATGTCGAGTTGATGAAATAACACACGCGATGCAACGCCCTCTCAAAGAACCATTGCTCCACTTCCTAGTGCTAGGCGCACTGATTTTCGGCGTTTATGCGTTGCTGAATCGTAGTTTGCCTGACAACAAGAGCATCGCAGGGAGCGTGCGGATCACCAGCAACGAAATTGCGTGGCTGAAGGAAACGTGGTCGCGCCAGTGGCAGCGCGAGCCGACACGCGATGAACTCCGCGGATTGGTCACAGATTTTCTCAAAGAAGAACTCCTCGCCCGCGAAGCGCGCTCTCTCGGCCTCGATCAAAACGACACGATTGTGCGCCGTCGCCTTGCCCAGAAACTTGAATTCATGGTGCAAGACACATCACGTCTGGCGGAACCGACGGAAGAAGACTTGAGGCGATTCTACGAAGCGAACCCGGAATGGTTTCAAACCGACGCGCGCATTTCGTTCACGCAAGTTTTCTTCAGTCGCGAAAAACGCGCGGCTGCCGCGACTGAAGCGAAGGCCGCGCTCAATGACCTGTCCCGCGGCGCGAACGCGGCTGACTTTGGTGATCGACTCTTGGTCGACTCGGAAATTGTTGACGCCGATATGCAGTCGGTCGCAGGCCAGTTTGGGCGCGAGTTCGCCGACGCTGTGTTCGCGCTCAAGCCTGACTATTGGAGTGGGCCGATTGAATCAGGCTACGGCTTGCATCTGGTGCATGTCTCAGAAGTAAGACCGGCGAAGCGACGTGCGTTTTCGGAGGTGAAAACACAAGTGTTCGAACGCTGGCGCGAACAGCGTCAGCGCGAGGATAACGAAAGGTATTTTGCCAGCTTGCTGAAGAAATATGACGTGGTCGTGGACGAGAATCTGAAGCCATTGATCGGATCGCTCGACGAGCCAATTGCAGCGCCTATCAATGGCTCGGGAGAATGATGCGCGCTAAGCTCTTTCGTTCTCTGTGTCTCCTGCTGGTGCTCCTTCGGGGTTATCCAGCGTTCGCCCACGAAGTTCGTCCCGCTTACCTCGAACTCCGCGAAGAAAAGCCCGGCCAGTTCAGCGTGACGTGGAAAACGCCTATGCTGGGTGACGCGCGGCTCGCGCTCGAGCCCGAATTTGCCGGCGATGTGAAAGTGGTCACGCCGGTGACGACTCGCACACCGCCCGGCGCGGCGGTGCAGACGTGGACGCTGCGCGCGCAGGCGTTACGAGGACAAACACTGCGCATCCGCGGTCTGGAAGGCACAATGACCGATGCGCTGGTGCGGATGGAGTTCGCGGATGGCACATCCTGGACGGAGCGGCTCACTCCTCAACAACCTATTGCTGTCATTCCGGCGCGGCAGAGCTGGTTCTCCGTAGCTGGAGTGTATCTCAAGCTAGGGGTCGAACACATCCTAACCGGCGTAGATCATCTGCTTTTCATTCTCGCTTTGATTATTATCACCCGCGGTGGGTGGAAGTTAGTTAAGACCGTCACAGCTTTCACTGTTTCTCATAGCATCACGCTCACGGCGGCGACGCTTGGCTTCGTGCATGTGCCGCAAAGGCCGGTCGAGGCGGTCATCGCTTTGAGCATCGTGTTCGTGGCTTGTGAGATTGTCCATCGCCGCCAGGGCTGCTCAGGATTAACCGAGCGCTGGCCGTGGATCGTGGCGCTCACGTTCGGATTGCTGCACGGGCTCGGGTTTGCGGGAGCGCTGAGCGAAGTCGGGCTACCTCAGGGACACATTCCACTGGCGCTGCTCTTTTTTAGCGTCGGCGTGGAAATCGGCCAACTCATCTTCATCGCCGCCGTTCTTTCACTCGTCGCGGTCATTCAGCGCATTCGCATTCCGATTCCACGCTGGGGAGAATTCGTTCCGCCGTACGCCATTGGCACAGTCGCGATGTTTTGGATCATTCAGCGCGTCGCCCTTTTTTAAATTTCGCAGCAAACTCACAACCTCAAATTCAAAAAAAATGAAAACCAAAAACATTCTTCCGCTGCTCGTTAGGGCGTTCACTATTATTGCGTTCATTCCTCCCATTTTCGCAGCTGAGGAAACTGCGCAGACGGACATCGGCACTCTTGATAAAGAAACTGCGGCGAAAGCATTTCCGTCTAAGCCGCCTTACTCACCCTACGCCGGCCGTGACTTTCCTACGCGTCCATTCTTCGGAGACACGCACGTCCATACTTCATTCTCGATGGACGCGGGCGCCTTCGGGTGCCGGCTAGGACCGGCCGATGCATATCGTTTTGCGAAGGGTGAGGAGGTAACGGCGTCCGGCGGCCAGCGCGCCAAGCTCTCGCGACCGCTCGATTTCATCGCTGTGACGGATCACTCGGACGGCTTCGGCTTTTTCCCGGAATTGTTCAGTGGCAACCCTGAGATCCTAAAGTTTCCACAAGGCCGGAAGTGGTACGACATGCTCCAGTCCGGTCAGGGTGCTGCCGCGGCATTTGAGATCGTCCAGAATTTTTCGCAGGGTACCATGGACAAAGGTTTGGTGCCTCTTCCCGGCACACCAGCCTACAAGGGGGCGTGGCAGGAGATCATCAAAGCTGCGGATGAAGCTAACGATCCCGGGCGTTTCACCGCCTTCATCGGCTTTGAGTGGACCTCGAACACGGGCGGGAACAACCTTCATCGCAACGTCATCTTCCGTGACAACGGACTTCGGGCCGGCCAAGTAGAGCCTTATATAACGCAAAAGCCGCTCGGCAGCGATAATCCCCGCGACCTCTGGAAGTGGATGGCTGCCTGCGAAGAAAAAACCGGCGCCAGCGTGCTCGCCCTAGCGCACAACGGAAATCTCAGCAATGGAATCATGTTTCCGATCGTCGAGTCGTTCACAGGCAAAAAGATCGACCGCGAATACGCGGAGAACCGCATGCGCTGGGAGCCGCTCTATGAATGCACGCAGATCAAAGGCGATGGCGAGACGCATCCATTCCTTTCGCCTAACGACGAGTTTGCCAACTTCGAGCGCTGGGACAAGGGCAATCTCGACCTGAGTGTGTTGAAGAAGCCCGAGATGTTTGAGTTCGAATATGCGCGCTCTGCGCTCAAGAACGGCCTCAAGATGGAAGCGGAACTGGGAGTTAACCCCTACAAGTTCGGGCTTGTCGGCTCCACAGACACGCACACCGCACTGGCCACGGCTGATGCCGACAACTTCTTTGGCAAGGCTTCTATGTCCGAGCCGAGCGCAGGCCGCGCCATACATCCATTCATTAAGGCAAAGAACGCAACCATTATGGGTTGGGAGCAGACTGCTTCGGGCTACGCCGCTGTCTGGGCCAAGGAGAACACACGCGAATCGCTTTTCGATGCGATGAAGCGCAAGGAAGTCTATGCTACTACCGGCCCGCGCATGGTCGTGCGTTTCTTCGGCGGCTGGGAATTTGAAGATAAGGATGCGCAAGATCGGCTTCCCGCGCGCGTTGGTTACACCAAGGGAGTGCCGATGGGCGGCGATCTACGCGCAGCGCCCTCCGGTAAATCCCCGACCTTCCTCGTTGCCGCTCTTAAAGATCCGATGGGTGCTAACTTGGACCGCATTCAAATTATCAAAGGCTGGGTTGATAAGGTTGGCAAGACCCAGGAGAGGGTTTACGACGTGGTCTGGAGCGGCGATCGCAAAGCAGGCAGTGACGGAAAGCTTCCTTTGGTTGGGAATAGCGTAGATGTGCCGAACGCGACCTACACCAATTCGATCGGCGCCCCCGAGCTGATCAAAGTCTGGAAAGACCCTGACTTCGATCCGGCGCTACGCGCCTTTTATTACGTTCGCGTGATCGAGATTCCTACTCCGCGCTGGACCGCCTACGACGCAAAGTATTTCGGTGTCACCATGCCAAAGGAAGTTCCCATGACTACGACCGAACGCGCATATACCTCACCGATTTGGTACACACCGGGGAGTTAAGTTCGATCTAAGCTAGCGCTGTGACGATAATCCAACGGGGAGCCGCGGTACGATTAGTTGGTGAATCACACTATTTCCTTACCGTGAGCTTTGCGCTCGTCGTGTACTTGGCCGATTTCGGTCAACGAGCTGGTGAAGTAACGAACCGCGAACTGCAACAAAGCCATAGCCTCGGCGCAGGTGGGTAGGTCTTAAGTCTTATATCTGACTGCGAATAATAGTGGCAATCTCGCCGGTATGAAATCGAGAATGTTGTCGGTGATGTTTGTCTTGACGTCGATATTGAGCTTGCTGCCGTTGCTACCGTTGGCGGCGCAACAGATTGATCGCACGGTCCTGCCCATCGCGGAACCGAATTACCCGCACAGCACGGTGTTCGACGCCCGCGACGCCAAGCCCCCGCCGCCCTTTCAGGTCACGGCACCAAAGGGCGCGCCCAACGTGCTCATTGTCCTTGTAGACGACATAGGCTTTGGCATGCCCAGTGCCTTCGGCGGTCCCGTGCCCATGCCTGCGGCCGACCGGCTCGCTGCCCAGGGTCTCCGCTACAATCAGTTCCATACCGCGGCACTCTGCTCGCCGACGCGTTCGGCCCTTCTCTCCGGACGCAACCACCACATGAACAACCTGGGCGGCATCACGGAGATCGCTACTACCTTTCCAGGCAACACGGGTCAGCGACCGAACAACGTCGCCCCGCTTGCAGAGGTACTGCGCTTGAACGGTTACAGCACCGCGTTCTTCGGCAAGAACCATGAGACAGCCGCGTGGGAGGTCAGCCCCTCCGGACCGACCGACCGCTGGCCGACGCGCTCCGGCTTTGACAAATTCTACGGATTCATCGGCGGCGAAACCGACCAGTGGGCACCCAGTCTCTACGAAGGCATGACCCGCGTCGAGCCGCCGCATTACCCGGGCTACAACTTCATGACCGACATGACCGACCAGGCGATCGCCTGGATGAAGTTCCAGAAGGCGCTAACACCGGACAAGCCGTTCTTTATCTATTTCGCACCGGGCGCCGTCCACGCGCCGCATCATGTGGCCAAGGAATGGATTGACAAGGAGAAGGGCCGGTTCGACGGCGGCTGGGACAAGATGCGAGACGAGACGCTGGCTCGTCAGCTCTCCATGGGCGTAGTGCCACCGGGCACGAAACTGGCAGCCAAACCCGAGGGCATCAAAGATTGGGACAAACTAACAGCGGATGAGCAGAAACTCTTTGCCCGGCAGATGGAAGTGTATGCCGCCTTTTGCGAATATTGCGACCACGAGATTGGCCGACTGTTCGATGCCATCGGAGACACCGGCCAGCTCGACAACACGCTGATCCTTTACATCCTCGGCGACAACGGCACGAGCGCCGAAGGCGGCATGAACGGCATGTTCAACGAAATGACCGTCTTCAATGGCGTTCAGGAGACGGTTCAGGACATGCTCAAGCATTACGACGAGTGGGGCGGTCCTTCGACCTACCCGCACTTCGCCGCGGGCTGGGCCGTAGCGGGCGATACGCCGTTCATGTGGACCAAGCAAATCCCCTCCAACTACGGTGGCACCCGCAATGGCATGGTCGTCTCGTGGCCCAGGCGCATCAAAGCCGCCAACGAAATTCGGTCGCAGTGGCACCATGTCATTGACATCGCCCCGACGGTTCTTGAAGCCGCGAACCTGCCCGAACCCAAAAGCGTCAACGGCACCGTTCAGGAACCGATCGAAGGCGTGAGCATGGTTTACACCTTCGACAACGCCAAGGCCGCCAGCACTCACAAGACCCAGTATTTCGAGATCACGGGTAACCGCGGCATCTACAACGACGGCTGGTTCGCCGGCACCATTCATCGGTTGCCATGGGAATCAGCTCCCCGGTGCAAGCTGCTGGATGACAAGTGGGAACTCTATGACACACGCGCCGATTTCAGTCTCGCAAATGATTTGGCCGCTGCCAATCCAGCGAAGCTCAAGGAGTTGCAGGACCTCTTTATCAAGGAGGCGATCAAGTACCGCGTGTTGCCCATTGATGATCGAAGTTTCGAACGCTTCAATCCGGCCCTCGTAGGCCGGCCCGACGTGATGGGGAGCCGCACCTCGCTCACGCTCTCACCGGGCATGGTGGGGATGAGCGAAAATGTATTCATCAACATCAAGAATCGGTCGTTTTCGATCACGGCGAACGTGGAGATTCCTGACGGTGGCGCGAATGGCGTGATTCTCGCCCAAGGCGGCCGGTTCGGCGGCTGGAGCTTGTATCTCAAAGATGGCAAACCGACGTACTGCTACAACTTCCTGGGCCTCCAGCAATTCAAGGTTTCAGCCCCGCAGGCACTGGCGGCGGGCAAGGCTACCATCCTCCTGAACTTCGATTATGACGGTGGCGGAATCGGCAAGGGCGGCACGGCTACCATGCTGGTCAACGGCGAGAAGGTCGCCAGCGGCCGGATCGAACATACGCAGCCAATGATGTTCTCTGCCGACGAGACCGCAGGCGTAGGGCAGGATGACGCCACGCCGGTTTCGACGGACTACAAGGAACGCGACAACGCCTTCACGGGCAAGATCCTCAAGGTCACCGTTGATGTGAAGCCCATCGGAGCCGCAGTCAAGACGGAGTTGGATTCGGAAGGCGCGAAGGAAGCACTGATGAAAGCCTTGTCCGATTAGTGGGGATGTGGAAGAGGTTGATGAAGTAGCTGCCGTATCGAGAACTAGTCTACCTTCAAACCACTAGGTGTTTCCCGCTGAACAAGGTCGATTGCGAACAAAAATGACAAGCAAAGCGTTACGAGCGCTCGCCGTCATAGTTGAGACCGCAGTATTATTCCAGACGCCGTCGGCATTTTGTGGCACGACGCAGTTTGAGCCCACTGTTACGAACACGGATCCGCCACCAGGCAAAGCGCCGGGAGGCATGGTCTGGATTCCCGGCGGTGAGTTTTCGATGGGCGCCGCGACGAACGGCCATGGCAGTGGCGAGATGCCGATGGCATCGAACGACGCGGAGCCGGTCCACCGCGTTTTCGTTGACGGCTTCTGGATGGATACCACCACGGTGACGAACGAGCAGTTCGAGAAATTCGTGAAAGCAACCGGTTACGTAACAATCGCAGAACGAACGCCGACAAAAGATGAATTTCCAACTGCACCACAGGAAAATCTTTTCGCAGGCTCGGTCGTGTTTGCGCCAACCGATCATGAAGTGCCGCTGAACGATTACTTTCAATGGTGGACCTACGTAAAGGGCGCGAATTGGCGTCACCCGACGGGACCCGAAAGTGATATCAAGGGAAAGGAAAAATATCCGGTCGTGCAGATCGCGTATCCGGACGCGGAGGCATACGCCAAGTGGGCCGGGAAACGTCTGCCGACAGAAGCGGAGTTTGAATTTGCGGCACGCGGCGGTTTGACAGGGAAAACATACGTGTGGGGTGACGAATTCCGACCCAACGGGAAATGGATGGCGAACACATGGCAGGGGAAATTTCCGGTGAAAGACGCGGGCGAAGATGGTTACGCTGGCATCGCGCCGGTGGCGAAATTCCCGGCCAATGGCTACGGCCTTTACGACATGGCTGGCAATGTCTGGGAGTGGTGCAGCGATTGGTATCGACCTGATTTCTACGCGCTGCTCGCGCGGGACGGCAAGATCGCGCACAACCCTCAGGGACCCGATTCACCGTTCGATCCTTCCGAGCCTAACGAGAAGAAAAAAGTTCACCGCGGCGGTTCATTTCTTTGCAACGATCAATACTGTTCACGGTACATGGTCGGCACGCGCGGCAAAGGCGAAGTCAACACCGGCACGAACCATCTCGGTTTTCGCTGCGTGAAAGACACCGGCTCGAAAACCACCGGCCCATAGGACTAAAGTCCTATTGTCGGGTTTTTCCTCACTTCAGATCATCGAGCGGCGCGATCTCAACCAGTCGCGTTTAACCGTCATGAATACAAAACTCATCTGGGCGGCATTCATTCTCGCGTTGATGTTTGTCTTCGAAGCAGCCTGCGAAGTGCCAGCGCGAGCGAACAAGACACCGATCGATTTTTGAATAACACGGCATTTACGCCCACTCAACAGACCGCATTCGCTCTCAACCTCAAATCTCTTGGCGGAGTGGCCAACCGGGGGGCGTTCGTGCATGCCGCAGCCGAAAAAAGCTCCAGCGAGTCCGATGCGCTCTTCTGCGTGCAGACTGCCGCATTGATGGGCCAGCTCCACACCGGCGAACATCCGCTTGCGCGCATCGTTATGCTTGAAAGCTTTCCGGTCGGTATCGCGAAAGACGTAACCGTCATCGTGGCGTTGCAATGGGATTACGCCGCTTGGACTGCGGGTGCGTCGGCGTTCCTCGGCAAAGTGCACAAACTGGCTAACGAACCCGGCCAGAACCAGCATGTGATGGTTGCAATTTCGGGCCAGATGTCGCCTCGGTTGCAACAGGAACTGCAGAGCCGCGGAATTACGGTTCAGGACCGGATGAATCCGGGCCCGCTCAAGTGAGTTGACGATTGAGTCGCGAACGTCATGGCGTCGCGTCGTTAATTGGCAACGGCTATCGTAGCGGCTCGGCTGTGATGCGGAGGGTGAGCGCGCGGTGGCGAGCCTATCCACTGTGAGAAGCTAAAAGTTGCCGTGAGCCTAACGGGTCGGCGGATTCACAGGCGAGGAACCCATGGAAGCACCTCATCATCTTGTGAACACTCGTGGAGCGTAGGACGACGCCGCGCGTGAGATCGATACGACCAAGGTCCCATAGGCAGGATCGATTCGAGTTGAGACTCTCCCACACCTCGGAAATCCAATCAGGCAAGAAAGGAAACATGAAACAAATACAAAAACTTATGTTGCTGACGCTGGCGTTTGGCCTAGTAGCTGGCGCCGCGGCAACGGCTCTCGCGCAATCGAAGAAACCTAACATTCTCGTCATCTGGGGCGATGACATCGGCATTCACAACCTTAGCATATATAACCTTGGCATCATGGGTTACCACACGCCGAATATCGACCGCATCGCCAAGGAGGGCGCGCTTTTCACCGATGCTTACGCCCAGCAAAGCTGCACTGCTGGCCGCGCTTCCTTCATCCTGGGAGAGCATCCATTCCGTACCGGCTTATTGACGGTCGGCATGCCGGGTTCACCCCAGGGCATCCCCGACTGGGCGCCGACAATTGCCGATCTGCTAAAGCAACAGGGTTACACGAGCGGCCAGTTCGGAAAGAATCATCTCGGCGACAACAATAAGCATCTTCCCACGGTGCATGGGTTCGATGAGTTCTTCGGCAACCTCTACCACCTGAATTCAGAGGAAGAACCGGAAACCTATTACTATCCAAAGGATCCCGCATTCAAGCAGCAATTCGGGCCGCGTGGTCTCCTTCATACTTGGGCGACCGATAAGGATGACGCCACGATGCAGCCGCGGTGGGGCAAGGTCGGCAAGCAAAAGATTGAAGACACCGGTCCGCTCACGCGTGAGCGCATGCCCGGGGCTGACGATGAGATCTACGGCGCCGCGACCAAGTTCATGGACAAGGCTGTCGCCGACAAGAAGCCTTTTTTCATCTGGTTTTGCACTACCCGTATGCATGTCTGGACCCATTTGAAAAAGGAGTCGGACGGTGTCACCGGCATCGGTCTCTACCCCGACGGCATGGTGGAGCACGACAAGATGGTAGGCGACTTACTCAAGAAGCTTGATGACATGGGTATCGCGGACAACACGATCGTTGTCTATGGCACTGACAACGGGGCGGAGACTGTGTCCTGGCCGGACGGCGGCATCACTCCTTTCCATGGCGAGAAAGGAACCACCTGGGAGGGTGGCTTCCGCGTGCCGATGCTCGTCCGGTGGCCGGGGGTGATTAAGTCAGGGACGATCACTAACGAGATTTTCTCTCAGGAGGACTGGATGCCCACCCTGCTCGCGGCAGCGGGTGAACCCAACATTAAGGAGAAGCTGATGCAGGGGTACCAGGCGAACGGCAGAACCTTCAAGGTCCACCCTGATGGCTACAACTTCCTGCCCTACTTCAACGGTGAAGTGAAGAAGGGGCCGCGCGAGGAAATCTTCTACTTCGGACAAACCGGTGAGCTGAACGCGGTCCGTTGGAACGATTGGAAGACCAATTTCGCCGGCATTGAGGGAAACATCATGACCGGGGTGCGCAACGTCACTGCCGCACCGATCATCGTGAATTTGCGCGCCGATCCTTACGAGAAGATGCCTTTGGAGTCTCAGATGTACATGCGTTGGTTCGCAGACAATATGTGGCTCTTCGTGCCCATCGCGCAGAAGACCAAGGAGTTCCTGGCCACGATTCCACAGTACCCCTTTCAAGCGGGCGAAATCCTACAGCCTTCCGATATCAACTACAAAACCCTGACGGTTGCTGGCGCCCTGAAGAAAATGCAGGAGGTCCAACTGCAGTTCGCGAATCCACAGAACTGACGATGACATCTAAAGGAACAAAGCCGAGAATAGCAAACCTCAACCGATTCTCCGACTTGTCCGCGACCGATGCGGTTGATCTGAACTTCAAATTTGTATTTCACGTTGCAGTTGGCCGACGCCCTATCTAAATAAGGCGATTATCGTCGGGCTTCCTTTGTCTTAAGCCGCATACGACCAAGGTCCCATTTTGGACAGCACCGGGCGGAGTGAATATCAGCGCTGATGTGTTCGTTCATTTCATTCAAAAATGAACCGTCACACCCTTGCAATTGTGTCGACAAAAAATAAGTGAATTCCACATTCCGACTGAAGCAAACGAGAGAAACAGATAACTCTCCATTGCCTCCGTTTGCCTCCAGTCAATTTCGATAAATCATAACTATGAAAACCATCCGCACCCAAAACCTCCACGTCGCGGCCGCGATCTTGGTATTTGCGCTGAGCGCCGGTTTCTCAACCTCAGCGCCGACCGGGACACCGGAGCGCCGTGATCTCGCCGCGATCAAAGCCGAACAGGCGGCGCTAACGCCGGCGCAGGTGTTAGAATCGCTCCGGCTCGGAAACGAACGATTTGCTTCAGGGAAAACCAAGTCGCGCGACATGCTTCACGACCAGCGGACCACCGCGGGCGGTCAATATCCGCACGCCGTCATTTTGAGCTGCATTGACTCGCGGGCGCCCGCGGAAATTATTTTCGACACGGGTCTTGGGGACCTCTTTAACGCCCGGATCGCCGGCAACATTGCTGATGCCGACCTCGTCGGGAGCATGGAATTCGCGTGCGCTGTGTCCGGCGCGAAACTTGTGCTCGTTATGGGCCACACGAGTTGCGGCGCGATCAAGGGCGCGGTTGACCACGTAGAGCTGGGCAACCTCACCGGCCTGTTGGAAAAAATTAAGCCCGCCGTCGAGGCCGTGCGCGACGTGCCAGGCGAACGCAACTCTAAGAACACAGCCTTTGTCGAAGCCGTCAGCGAAACGAACGTGCGGCTGACGGTGGAGCGCATTCGCGAACTAAGCCCGATCCTGCGCGACTTGGAGAAGGCGGGGAAAATTCAGATCGCCGGCTGCATTTACGATCTCGAAACTGGGCGGGTGCGGTTTCTTCCAAAAAACTGACGCTGGCACAATAAGGACGCGTTCCTGAAAACCACACGCAGGCAAAAGTTCATCGCCGCCGCGTTCGTTGGCACGTTGGTTTTCATCACAGCCATTGCTTGGGCCGCCGACCCGTTGCCGTCGAAAGGCAACGCAGTTGCGCCCCGCACCCCGGCTCGCCTTGCAGATTACTGTTTGATCAACTACGAGACGATCCGCCAGGGCGATTCGTTAGGCAGATGGGTTCGTTTACCGCACAGTTCGGAAGGAAAATGCAGTTCCGCATCGCGCAGCCGTTTGACATCTGGATTCGGAACTTTCTGCGGGGCGGGTGACCAAGATTCCGATCGGCGACGGAATGGCGCTGGTTTTCTGCAAGATCCCGAACCGAACGGTTAGCATCAAGATCAGGTAGAGATGATCTCACCCCAAACCAGGCAATGGATCGATGCGCGGTGGCGAATAACTTTATTAGTGCTCGAACTTTGCGGCGCCACCGTCGTCCTATGGCACGGTGTGCCGATTTATCGCGAATTGCTCGCGGGAAATTTCAATCGGGCGGAGCCTCTTGTGAGATTATGGGTGATGGTTGCTACCGCTTTGATCCAAATCGGATATTGGCTTCGCTACCTGCACCAGGTATCGCCATCCCTACCGCGCCGTGTCTTGATAGGTCATGTCTTGATGTTCCTGGCCCGCTTGAACCTCATTTTCGCGGGCGGCGTTTTCTCAGCTGTCTTCTTCGTTCGCTTCGACCAGGTAAAGTTCTCGGTCAGCGGCACCGGTCTTCTTCTCGTGATCCTGTTTTCGATGTTTTGCGTGACCCTCGACCTCGAACGCATCGGCGCAGCGTTTCTAAAGGGGGAAGGTTCACCTAGCAACAGCCCAAAGATTCGCATAAACTCACCACCATTATGAAATTACATCGCTTCACTCTCACCCTCGTTTTGGCGATCGCACTGACTGGCTGGGCGATGGCGGCCGATCCGTCAAGGCCGTCCGTGGGAGCGGATGACGCTCTCGCCCGGCTGAAAGCTGGCAACGAGCGATTCGCCAACAGCAAAATAAGCGCCGGCCAGCCGGTCGCCGCCCGCCGCGCGGAATCCGCTCAGGAGCAGCACCCATTTGCGATTATCGTCGGCTGCGCAGATTCGCGGACAGCGCCCGAGATCATTTTCGATCAAAGTATCGGTGACCTATTCGTCATCCGCACTGCGGGCAATCTGGCGGATGACTATGCGCTAGGGAGCATCGAGTACGCGGTGGACCATCTCGGAACACGACTCATCGTTGTTCTCGGGCATGCGCGCTGTGGCGCTGTGACAGCCGCGCTAGCTGGAGGTTCAGCTCCCGGACACATCAATTCATTAGTCCGCGATATTCAACCCGCGGTGGCTGCGAGCAAAGGAAAAGAGGGCGACGCCCTCGCTAACGCTATTCATGAAAATGACGCCGAGGTCGCAGCCAAGATTCGAAAGCAGGCCCAACTCGGCGAGCACGCCTCTGAGGTCCGGATAGTCGAGGGCTATTACAATCTCGATACTGGCAAAGTCGAGTGGACGGAAAAATAATTGGCAGGGCGTGGATTTTTTGGTACGACCTTAGTCCAATCGGCGAGTGCGCCTTCCTTCTGCTTTCATAAAAGCTAGGGCCAATTGTCTTGCCGCCTCTCAGCAGGGCGGCCAAGACGGATGAAATCGCTGAAACAAAGGGTGTCGATGTACAGGCTAAACGCGACCTACGATCGCTCTTGCAGAATTTTCCGCCAAACATACCATCATAAATGAGCCGCTTTCGATGAAGAATGCGACTCCCATTGAACGACTCGCTCGTCCGTTTCAAGAATTCGCGAAACTCGAAGCATCGGGCGGAATTCTGCTCATCGGCTGCACGATTATTGCGCTCGCGTGGGCAAACTCTCCGTGGGCAGAAAGCTATCATCACCTCTGGCATACTAATCTAACGTTTGGATTCGCTGGAGCGCAGCTCTCCGAGCCGTTGCATTTTTGGATTAACGACGGCTTGATGGCTCTCTTTTTTCTGCTTGTTGGGCTCGAGATCAAGCGCGAACTGCTGGTCGGCGAATTGGCTTCGCCGCAGAAGGCTGCGTTACCCATTGCCGCGGCCCTCGGGGGCATGCTGGTGCCAGCCGGAATTTATGCGCTTTTCAACTCCGGTGGCCCGGGCTCCTCAGGTTGGGGTATACCCATGGCCACCGACATTGCTTTTGCACTGGGCGTCCTCGTCCTCCTGGGCGACCGCGTGCCATTGTCGCTAAAAATTTTTCTCGCGGCGCTCGCCATCGCCGATGACGTCGGTGCAGTGTTGGTGATCGCCGGGTTCTATACGGCCAACATCTCCTGGGCCAGTCTCGCCATCGCCGGAGTTTTTCTCGCCGCGCTCGTGATGATGAATCGCGCAGGCGCCCGCCATCCTTTAATCTACGCAATTCTCGGGCTCGGTCTGTGGCTTGGATTTCTCCAGTCCGGCATTCACGCCACTGTTGCGGGCGTTCTGCTCGCCATAACCATTCCATCCCGAGAACGTCTCGATCGTGGCATTTTTCTTTCGCGCAGCGAAAAAGTCCTCGGCGAATTCCGAAGTGCAGACGATGTCAGCGACAAGATTATGGCCACCGCCACACGCACGGCCGCGCTTCACGTTCTGGCCGACGATTGCAAACGTACCGAATCACCCATGCTGCGTTTCGAGCACGCACTCACGCCGTGGATTAAACACGTAGTCATGCCGGTGTTTGCGCTGGCCAACGCGGGGGTCGCGCTGGGCGGCGAAACGGTGAGCGCACTCACCAATCGGGTCGGCCTCGGTGTGATCTGCGGTCTCGTTCTTGGCAAACCCATCGGCATCGTCACGTTTTCCTGGTTCGCGACCCGAACGAAACTTGCGGCCATGCCTGCCAACTCCAGTTGGCGACAAATCCTCGCAGTTGGCATGCTCGCCGGTATCGGGTTCACCATGTCGCTCTTCATCGCAAACCTTGCCTTTGGCGACGCGCCGTTGCTCGAGACGGCGAAGGTGGGAATCCTGGCGGCCTCAGTTGCGTCCGGCGTCGCAGGCGTGATCGTTTTCGTAAGAAGGAGTCCCGAGCCCTTATAAATAGACGAAGCCAATTGGTCGCCTAAGTTCCCCAAGGGTAAGAGCTCCGCTATCCATGCGTGCGGAGCAAACGCCGGGCGATTTAGGAAGGCGCTTGCGCGGAGCAATCTAATTCTTTACTGCGGTGCTGTGGCTGTCAGATTGTTGATTTGGATCGCGCAATCTTATTTACTGTCAAGCGCTCACAGGTGATCCCGAAATTTGGAAGCCGTACGGTCGCTCTTTTGACATTTGCGACCCTGCTCCCTGTGGCCAGCCGTGCCTCCGACCCCGGAGACGAAACTCAGTTATGGAATGAGCTGAAGGTAACCGCTCGCGTAACGAACAACATCGACCTGGTGGCAGCGGGAGCTCTGCGACTGGAAGAAAATTACTCCGATCTGCATCGCGCCTCATTCCAGCTCGGATTAAACGTGCGACCGCAGCCGTGGCTAACATTATTCCCGAACTACCAATACATCGTAAATGATCCAGCAGACGATGCCCGTAAGAAGGAACATCGGATTGGGATTGTCGCGGCGGCGCGCGTTCCGATCAAACTCGCGGAAGCAACACTTAGCTTGGGTACCGAATACCGTCTTCGCGAAGACAAAGAAGACAGCTGGCGCCTGCGCCCCAAGCTCAAGCTTAAATATCCGCTCGGGCCTGAGCGGTGGACGGCCAGTGGGTATCTGGCCGAAGAACCTTTCTATGACAGCAGTGTAAACGAGTTTGTCCGCAATCGTTTCTTCATCGGGATTGAAAAGCAACTGGCAACCAACTGGAGCGTCGATCTCTATTACTGCCGTCAGCATGATCTGCATGGTCGCGAACCCGATCTGGATATCCTTGGCGTATCGATAGGCGTGCGGTTTGATCTCGCTCGAGCTGAACGTAGAAATCAGCTGGCGGAAAAGTAGTTGGTGACATGAGACCAAAGTCCAATATAGCGACGGAGCAAAATTTCAGCACACTGGGAGGACAGTTTGCTTCGCATCCCTGTATGAAAAATAAAGTCGCTCTTCTTCTCGCAATCATCCCCCTCGTCACCGGCACAGCCGCTGCGAAGAAGCCCGCGTCGGCGCAATCATCGGGCGAGTCCGCTGGTTCCAGCAACACGGTCATTAATTGGCCGATTGAGATCTCCGGTCCGCGCGGCATGGCGGTCGTCTACCAACCGCAACCAGACTCCTTTAAAGACGATCAGATCACTGCGCGCGCCGCGGTGTCGGTAAGACCAAAGAATGCAAAGGCGCCCGATTTCGGCGCGGCCTGGATCACGGCGCGGGTTTCTACCGATCGCGATGCGCGCACGGTCACGATTATCGATGTCAAAGTTCCTCAAGTAAAATTTCCCAATGCGACCCCCGAGGAGGAGAAAGAATTTGCCGATTTGGTGGCGAATTATCTCACCCAAATGCGCACGACTTTTCCCTTGGAGGTTCTGACGGCGAGCCTTGCCGTTGCGGAAAGGGAAAAGATGAACGCGGCCAGTTTGAAGAATGACCCGCCTAGATTCATTTTCGCTACCACGCCGACCGTGCTCGTCACCATCGATGGCGAGCCGCAATTGCGTCCGCTCGAAAACTCGTCGGTCATGCGGGTCGTGAACACGCCCTTCGCGCTATTCTTCGATCGCGACTCCAAAAAATATTACCTGCGCACGGGCAACGATTGGATGAGCGCGTCCGATCTTTCGGGCGCGTGGAAGATCGACAAGGACGCTCCGGCTGGAGTCAAAGCGGCCATTCCAAAGGAAACGTCCGAGGCGCGCGCAAGTAAGGCGGAGAATCAGGAGCCCACCATTCTCATCAGCAAGGAACCGGCGGAATTAATCGTGACCGAAGGGGACATGCAATTTAGCCCGCTACCGGATAACGAGTTACTCTACGTGAGTAACACCGACAGCGATGTTTTCCTTGAGGTGGAAAGCGGTAACTATTTCGTTCTTAGTGCGGGCCGATGGTACACTGCTTCGTCAACGGATGGTCCATGGGCATTCGTCCCACCGGACAAAGTGCCGGCGGCATTTGCGCATATTCCATCCGGCTCAGCTAAAGCCAACGTTTTGGTAAACGTCGCCGGCACGCCCGAAGCTGATGACGCCGTCCTCGACGCTAGTATTCCGCAAACACAGGAGATCGATCCTAACGCCAAGGTGGACCTGAAAGTCGATTATGACGGCGATCCGAAATTCGAAGGCATCGAAAATACTTCGCTTCAATCCGGGGTTAACACGCCGCGCCAGGTGATCAAGAGCGGCAATAAATACTACTGTTGCGAACAAGCAGTTTGGTACGAAGCCGACGATGCGAAAGGGCCGTGGAAAGTCTGCGCATCGGTGCCGAAGGAGATCTATACCATTCCCCCGAGTAACTCGAACTACAACGTTACCTATGTGCGGGTTTACGATGCAACGCCAGTTGTGGTACGGGTTGGATACCTACCTGGTTACGTTGGTTCTTATGTTTACGGCGGCACGGTCGTCTTCGGCACCGGCTACGTTTATCGTCCCTGGTTGGGAGCATACTATTACCCACGACCAGTGACTTGGGGAGTCCGGGTCGTTTACAATCCATGGTCGGGTGGATGGGCGTATGCGCCTGCCTACAGCGGCTGGTACGGGGCCGCGTTTGCGGCGAGCCGCATTTATTGGGGAGGGGTCTACGCCGGTTGGTGGGGACCGAACGGATACCGCTACTACGGGAACACCTATAAGTATAAGTACACTTACAACTACAATGTGAATGTGAACCGGCCACCCGGTTATCGCCCGCCCGCAACCCAGCTTCCATCTCGAGGAAATGCCACCACTCTTCCCGCGAATCGGCCTGGATTCGCCGAAGGCGGGCGCCGGCCCGGTGGCGACAATATTTACAACCGGCCGGAGAATCGTCCGATACGGTCGGGAGGAGAACGTCCGGCGCAATTTCCAGCCAACGCTAGCCGTCCCGGGATAGGCGCCGGCCAGTTACCAGCGGGCAACACGCGGCCGGGTCAGGGTGCGTCGCAGCTTCCGGCCGATCGAACTAGGCCCGGACAAGGCGCTTCGCAACTCCCGGCTAACAAAGATCGGTTAGGCCAGGGGCAAATATCCACACGGCCCGCTAATCGTCCGAACGACGTGCTCGCTGACAAGAGTGGGAACGTTTATCGCAAATCGGGTAACGAGTGGCAGCAACGCAACAAGAACGGATGGTCGAAACCCGGAGGTGGACAAGGAACCTCCGATTTCGCCAAGAACCGGCCGCAACTTGAACGAGATAACTTCTCGCGTCAGCGCGGCGAGCAGATGCAACGACAACAAAGTTCCCAGCGCGGCGGCTCCGGAATGAGCGGGCAACGCCCTGCTGGCGGCGGAACCCGCGGTGGTGGCGGAGGGCGTCGTCGGTAAAAAAAGATTCAGAGAAAATGACACAAACCCGGACTCCAATATGAAAACCACGATCATGCTTCTCCTGGCCATTAGCGCGCTGGCAGCCCCCAACCTTGCCGCCAAATCCAAGCCTAACGAAACCAATGCCCCGGCCGATCCGGGCTGGCCGCGGCAACGCACGAATGAACAGGGAAGCCTGATCTATTACCAGCCTCAGGTCGATACCTGGACAAACTTCAAGGATCTCGATTTCCGCATGGCTTTTTCGCTGACGCCGAAAGGTGGAAAAGAGATCGTCGGTGTCCTCGAGCTGCAAGCGAAGACGGATGTGAATGTTGACGATCACAGCGTTCTGCTCAGGGATTTTAAGATTAAAGAAGTCAAGCTTCCGGGTTCGGATCCCGCGAAGGCGAGCCAGCTAGATCAAGCGGTCCGCAGTTTCCTGCCGCCCAACCATACCGTGGTCATGGCCCTGGACAGGCTGGTCGCAACCGTGGAGAAATCGGAAACGCCAGCACTCGTTGAGGTGCAGAACGATCCGCCGATGATTTTCGTCAGTAACACGCCGGCAATCTTATTGTACGTCGATGGAGATGCGGTGAAGGCCGACATCCCTGCGACGAACCTTGGTTTTGTCGTCAACTCGAACTTTCCGCTCTTCTTCGAGAAGGACTCGGAGAAGGCAAACTATTTATACACAGGCCAGCAATGGCTCAAGGGAGCTTCAATGGACGGTCCGTGGGATGCGGCCCCAACGCTGCCCGCAGACATGACCAAGGTGGCGAACGATCCGAAGTGGGAGCAGATGAAAAAGCCCATCCTCGCACCGTCGGCTAAGGGAAAGCCTCCTAGGGTCTTTTATGCGAACAAGCCGGCTGAGGTCATCCTGTTTCAAGGCCAGGCGGCGTATGCCAACATCCCCGGGACGCACTTGTCCTATGCCACGAACACCGATGCGGATCTGTTCGTTTTTAACCCGACGAAGGAGTTTTATTTCCTTAGCGCTGGTCGCTGGTTCAAGGCCACGACTCTCCAAGGCCCCTGGACTTATTCCACTCCGGAGCTACCGCCCGACTTCGCCAACATTCCCTCCGACAGTCCGGCTGGGCGCGTCCTTGTCTCCGTGCCAGGAACGGATGAAGCGAAGGACGCCGTCCTGCTAGCGCAGATTCCTACTACCGTCGAGGTGGATCAAGCCAAAGCCGCCGCGGAAGCGAAGGTCGCCTACGATGGCGAGCCGGAATTCAAACCGATCCAAGGCACGTCGCTGACCTACGCGACCAACACTTCTGAAAAGGTCATCAAGGTTGGCGACGTTTACTACCTTTGCCTCAACGGGGTATGGTTCATGTCGGCCAATGCAGAGGGACCTTGGACGACAGCGCAGTCGGTTCCGAAAGTCATCTATTCGATTCCGCCGAGTTCGCCGGTCTACAACGTTACTTACGTTACTCAAAACACAACGCCTCAAGGCACCGTGCAAGCGAGCTACACCGCCGGTTACCTGGGCACATTTATCACTGGCGTAGCGGTGGGAGCTATCATCGCCAACGGCAGCGGTTATTACTATCCTCCTTATTATAGGTATCCGGTTGGTGGGTATCCGATCTATCGTCCTTACCCAATCACTTACGGGGTAGGTGCGTACTATAATCCTTCTACCGGTGCGGTTGGAGTCGGCCGCGGAGTTTACGGTCCCTATGCCGGAGCGGCCGGCGGCGCAGCGTACAATCCATACACGGGCACGTATGCCCGCGCCGCTACTGCCTACGGCCCGAATGGCAGCCGGACAGTGGCCCAGGCTTACAATCCATATACCGGCACCTACGCGGCGACTAGACAAGGTTCGAATGCTTACAGCTCATGGGGCCAATCGGTCGTATCGAATGGCAACAGGTCTGCCTACACCCAGCACTACTCGAATGCGAACGGCACCGTCGGGTCGATTCAAGGCTCGCAGGGCGGGGCCGCCGTCGGTGCTTCGACCAAGTATGGGAACGCCGCGGTTGCAAAGACCGCCAACGGTAACATGTACGCCACCCACGACGGCAACGTTTACAAGAATACCGGTTCAGGTTGGAGTTCTTACAACAATGGCAACTGGAACTCGGTAAATAGCTCTGCGAATTCGAAGAACGCACAGGCGCAGAGCTTCCAAAACGTCGGTGCCAATCAAGCCGCAGCCCAGCAGCGCGCGCAGAGTTCGCAACGCTCGGGCCAATCGGCGCAAAGCCGGAGTTCCGGATCTAGCGAAGTGGACAGGGCTGCTCAGAACCGGCAACGCGGCGCATCGGAAAGCCAGCGCTTCCAGCAAGCCTCCCGTAGTGGAGGGGGAGGTGCTGGTGGTCGAGGAGGAGCAGCAGCAGCACGCGGCGGCGGGGGCGGGCGCCGACGCTAGACCACGCACAAACATTGTCGCAAGTATTACTGACAATGTCTCAAAGCTGGCTCTATCAACAGAATCCAATCTGGATCGTTGCCGTTCTGTTAGTCGCCATGACCATCTCGGCGGAGCTTGGTTTCTGGCTGGGACACCGCTGGTATTCGCGGACGGACGACGTTCGTCGCGGGCACTTTGGTTCCGTTTTGGGCTCACTTCTTGGACTGCTTGCACTGCTGCTCTCGTTCACTTTCTCCATGTCGGCGAATCGGTATGACACTCGACGTCAACTGGTGGTGACTGACGCCAATGGGCTCGAAGGTCTTTACCTTCAAAGTAGTTTTTTGCCGGACGCGTCGCGCAAGGCGTTCAAACAACTCCTGCGGCAAGACGTGGACTCGCTATCGCAGATCGCGCTATTGCGTCGCGGCGCTACACCGGAAGAAGCTGCGGAGTTATCCGCCAAATTCGAAGCCTTGCACGGCCGGATGTGGAAGGTCGTGAAGGAGAGCGCCGAGGCTAATCCACCGGCAAAAATCGCCGATGCCATGCAGAAAGGTCTGATCGATTCATTGGCGGTTCATCGCAACAGATTATTCGCGTGGGAGAGTCGCGTCCCTGACTCAATAATTTGGTTGCTCTTATTGGGTTGCAACGCCGCGATAGCGGCGATCGGCTTCGCAGGAGGCCTTGGTAACCACCGCGGTCTTCCGGCCCGCATCATCGTAACCCTTCTCCTTTGCGCAACAGTCTATGTGGTGCTCGACCTGGACCGTCCGCACGAAGGGCTCATTCACATCAGCCAGAGTCCAATGTTGCATCTTCAACAAATTCTAGATAATGATCCCGAAGCGCAGCCATAACGCAAAAATGCGCCAAGACTCATGAGCGAAAACCTGGCTAGGCGCGGAATTGAATTTAAAGTAGTTCCAGCCCTCGTAACGCTCGCGCTCGTAGTTTGCACTTTGGCCACACCGCTTAGGGCAAGCGTGGCCGGCCATACGAAGGGCCGCGCCGTGCAGCCGTTGACGTCCGAGTTCAAGCCCGGTGATTATGTTTGGCATCCTGAAATCTCGCCCGCTGGGCCAGTCGTCATCATCGTGAGCCTTCCGGAGCAGAGAATGTATGTCTATCGCAACGGCGTGCGCATCGGTCGCTCGACGGTCAGCAGCGGCAAGCCAGGCAAGCGAACTCCGACCGGCGTCTTTACGGTGCTGCAGAAAAAGGTCAGTCACGAATCGAGCATCTACAAAGGCGCACAGATGCCACACATGCAACGGTTAACGTGGAGCGGCATCGCCATGCACGCCGGTCATCTACCTGGTTATCCGGCTTCAGCGGGATGCGTGCGGTTGCCGGTAGATTTCGCTGAGAAACTTTACGCGGTCACGCGCAACGGTACCAGCGTGATTATTACCGACGACAAATTTGCACCGGGCGAGACCGCGGAGCCCGGCCGGCTACTTTCTGGCAAGACCGGCGCCACCTCCGCGCCGCCGCTGGCCGCGGGTCAATTTGAATGGCAGCCCGACCAAGCGCCCACTGGACCTCTCTCTATTATAATAAGCGGTCCAGACAAGCAGGCTTATGTTTATCGCAACGGGGTCGAGATTGGGCGCGCGGCCGTGTCAGCGACTGGTTTGGGCCAGAGCTTCGGAAGCCACGTCTATTCAGTGCTCGACAAGTTCGACGCGAACGGGCGGCGGGAATGGATCTCGACCGCGAGCTTCGGCCGCGCTCGAGCGCCGGACGTCAAGGAACTGGCCAAACGTGTGACCATTGCGCCCAAATTTCTTGAAGACGTGGGCACGGCAGTTTCGCCGGGCACGACGCTTATAATTACGGACATGCATGTTAGCCGCCAGACTCATAGCGGGTCCGGGTTCAAAATTCTTAGTACTGGTTGATTAACTCACTAACCAATCATCGTCCCTGTGAACCGATCATCCATTCGTTTTGCGTGTAGCATTACCCTCGTCAAAAGATCGCAACTCAAATGGTGGCTATCATCGATTCGCGCGAACCAGACAAAATCTTCGAACCTCCGCAAAATTCGACCGCAGTACGTGCGACATGCCAGTTTTTCCTTCGCCGTCACAGCCTTTCTCTTTGCGGCCGCGCGGATGCTCATGCTCCCCGTACCCAGGCTTTTTTCGTGAATGAGCTTCACCGTATGAAATCTAATTACGTTAGAAATTCGACGCTTCTCATTCTAGCCGGCATTGTCGTCGCAGGCTGCGCAGAACAGCTGGCGGTAGTGAAACAAAAGCCGGCGCGGTACGAGCCATCCGCTTCGGCCGCGGGCGACGTTCGAGCTGCCCAGGAACACATCGTGGTCGCGGAGAAACTCGGGCCAGGTGATTCGCTGCGCGCCATAGGAGAGAATTTGAGCGCGGCTGATTGCGCTCTAAAGCAATTGCGCCGGCAGCCTTCGGATGCAGCGGCTCTGCACGATTACAACTTCGCCCTATCGCGTGTGTTTTCGACGATCCGCTCCAGGCAGATTGATGTTTGGTCGAAGCCGTTGTCAGTGCCCGGATACATCGTTACGCAGCGCAAAGACACGCGCGCAATGTGGAATCCCGCCGACTATGAGTTCATTCCTTGCGACGAGCTGACCTTGAGCGGCACCGCATTTGGCCAGCGGGCGCAGCGAACAGGATTGGGCGCGACCTTGATCGCGGTCCGGCGCACTCCCGTCGAAGATTTCCGGAAGTTGTTCCTCAATTCCGAGTACTTTTTCTATGGCGTCACGGCGGTGGCGACGTTCGAGGGAAATCGCTGCGAAATTTCATTCGAAGACCCGCTGGCAAAGGAAACTGTGACGATAGCGGGACGCAGTTACTCGCTCGCCGGGGATTTCAGCTCGGCCATCGCCATCATGATCGTGCGCGAGAAACCGCAGAAGCTTGGATTCTCGCGCTTGGTCTATCCGGAAAAGTACGCCAATACAAGGCTTCTCTTTCGACTCCAACCCTACGATCCCAGCAAAATTCCCGTTATCTTTGTGCACGGTTTACAGGACTCGCCGGCTACCTGGGTGCAAATGTTTAACAATCTCCTCAGCGATCCGAAAATTCGGAACGCCTACCGATTCTGGTTCTTCAGTTATCCCACCGGCGACCCGTTTCCGTACTCGGCCACATTTCTCCGCAAAGATTTAGACCGATTCAACAAGGCGTTCCCCGGACACAAACCAATCGTCATGGTCGGCCATAGCATGGGTGGTCTGATTACGCGCCTGATGGTGACAGACAGCGGAGATGGAATCTGGCGATCCATCTTCAACAAATCGCCCGCCGAGACACCGCTCCCGGCGCCGGAGAAGCAACTCCTTGAGAGTGCTATTATCTTCAAGCATCGGCCGGAAATCGCGCGCGCGATTTTCCTCTCCACACCGCATCGGGGCGCCGCCATGGCATCAAACTGGATCGGCGCGATCGGGACGCGGCTGGTTCATTTGCCACAGAAACTCGTCGGAGCCGGTAATAACATCCTGTCGGGGGAAGCGCTAAAGGGGAGTAATTTCCGTCTTAAGCGCATGCCGACCAGCATCGACACGCTCTCGGCGAGAGCGCCGTTCATCGTGGGCTTAAACAGCCACCCAGTCTCCAGCTCGATCCCCTTTCACCAGATTATGGGCGACCGCGGGAAAGGCGATACGCCAAACAGCAGTGACGGCGTCGTCGCGTATTGGAGCTCGCACCTCGATGGTGCGAAGTCGACGCTAATTGTCCCGTCCGGTCACGGCAGCCACCACAATCCGGAAGGGATCGCGGAAGTGCACCGCATTCTCCTTGTGCACCTCAAAACCGTTAGTCGCTGACGCACGGTCTGGATTCATTACGCATTCTCAAACTAAACATCCACTCAAACTAAACCCAACCGCACTACTTTATGACAAAATACATTGCCGTCTTACTACTTGCCCCGTTCTCTCTCCTCGGACAGTCTGTCTCCGCGCCCACTAACACGGAGGAACCGCCCACCCTGAGTGCCAGGGAGATCCTCAAACCGGAATTTCTGGCCGGTGACGGCTTCAAGGTGAACGACGACGTCCCAACTTCCACCGGGCGTAACCGTTATTTAATCGCTTCCGATTACGGCGAATTTGAAGCGGATGGCAACATCATGCTCGAGCGGCGCATTAAAGAGGTCGCCGCCATCCGTAAGCTCAAGGAAGTCTCGCGCACAGACCAATATAAGAAGGCGCTCCTCGCCGCCACGGCCAGTCCACTCGTCGTCGCCAAAGACGTCGTCACGAATCCGGTGGGCACAATCACCGGAGTCCCGAAAGGTTTGTTCAAATTCGTCAACCGTGCAGGACAAAGCATGAAGGAGCGCACCCATGGGCGCGAGCGCACCCAGTATGAGGATTCGAATGCGGCCAGCCTCGTTGGCTTTTCCAAGGCCAAGCGAGTGGTCGCGATTCAGCTCGGCGTTGATCCCTATTCCAGCAATGAAACGTTGCAACGCGAGCTCAACGGAATCGCTTGGGCTACTTTTGCCGGCAAAATGACCTTCACTCTAACCACCATGCCCGTTGGCGGCGCGGCCGGCCTGGCCCTTACCTCTGCCGGCGTCACTAATACCTTGAACAAGACGCTGCTCGATCAGGCCCCTGCCGAGCTGCGGTTGCGCAATCTCAAAGCGATGCTGGCCATGGGTTGTGATCGAGCCGTGGCGAACCGCTTCAACACTAGCACGGCGTTTTCTCCAAGCGTGCAAACCGCGATCGTCATGAATCTTGAAACGCTCGATGGGGTCGCCAATCGCGCGGTCTTTGTCGATCTCGCCGGGTCGGAAGCCACCGATGAGGGAGACGCTCTCTTTTACCTCGGAACGTCGCGGGTCCTGGCGGAACTTCACGCCAAGAAACCGTTAGCCCGCCTTCAGCCGGTCGGCCGTATTCCCGTTGCCCTCGGAAAGGACGGCGGCGCCATCGTGGCGATCCAATGGGATTACGCTGCCTGGACGGATAACGCCGCAAATTTTATCGGGCTTTTGAAGGCGTCAGATTTCGGCAAGAAGCCCTCCGGCCTGACAATTGCGATCAGCGGCGACGCATCGCCACTCGCTCAACAGAAGCTGAAAGACGCCAACATCGAGCTGGTCACCCGCATCGCCCTTGGTCCTCTGCGCTAGGATGAAGCGCCTGGGCGTTTGGGTTGGTGGTCTGCTCCTCGCGGTCGTTGGCATCATCGCCGCGGCCTGGGCGTTCGGCGCCGTCTGGTTCGACGGACCGTTTGCCGCCATGAACAAGATTGTGGCCGCCCTGGTCGCGGTCGCGTTTATAGTCGCGCTTCTATTCGTTAGGCCATTCTGGCGAAAACTGGGCGTCTTCGCCGTGCTCTTCGCCGGCGTGCTCACATGGTGGTTAACCATTTCTCCGACCAGCAATCGCGACTGGCAGCCGGATGTGGCGCAGAAAGCGTGGGCCGACATTCAAGGCGACGAAGTGACAGTGCATAATGTCCGCAACTTCGAGTACCGGAGCGAAACCGATTACACGCCCCATTGGGAGACGCGCACCGTTCAAATCTCGAAACTCACGGGCGCTGATCTGGCGATCAATTATTGGGGCTCTCCCTGGATTGCACACCCTATAGCTAGTTTTCAGTTTTCCGACTCGTTGCCGCTAGCCATCTCGATCGAAGCCCGCAAAGTCATTGGGCAAACCTACTCCGCCTTGCGCAGTTTCTTTCGGCAATACGAACTGATCTACATCCCCGCGGACGAGCGCGATGCTATTCGCGTGCGGACTAATTTTCGGACAAGCGAAGCCGTGTATCTCTACCGCCTCAACTTACCGCTGGAGCAGGTCCGCGGGCGATTTCTTGAATACATGCACCGCATCAATGAACTGCACGCCCGGCCCGAATGGTATAACGCCATGACCAGCAACTGCACCACAAACATCCGCACGCAGCGCGTTGCCACGCAGCGCACGCCCTGGGACTGGCGTATTCTCGTTAATGGTAAGGGCGACGAACTGCTCTATCAGCGCGGTGTCCTCGATCACAGTGTTCCATTCGCCGAGTTGAAGCGCCGCGCTTACATCAACGCCCGAGCCCAGGCTGCCAACGACGCTCCCGATTTTTCCGAGCGCATCCGCACGCATCTCGTGGGGGAACACTGAATTACTGACCTACCGACGTAGCGAGTAGTCAACTGGTAGAAGATCCTCCTCTCGTTCGAGAGTCAGCCATAATCGCGGCGGCATTCAGCGCGCGCAGGTCGTGTGCAATGGCCATGCAGTGAGAAAGTTCTTGGCGAGAGCTCACCGAGGTATTAGTGATTACGTATTATGGATTTATCTCTTAAGAAATTAGAAGAAGCAGTTGGGATTCGCCGACAAATTGAAACTCTGGAGAAAAGCCTTGCGTCATTGTTGACAGGTTCCGCCGCGCCTGCGGCGCATGCTGTGAGCTCGAAGGGTCGGCGACGTGTGTCGGCCACGACGCGGGCTAAATTAGCCGCCGCTGCCAGGGCACGCTGGGCCAAGCTACGTGACAATGGCGCGAGTACCGCGAATAGCTCGAAGAAGAAAAAAGGTGGACTAACACCGTCAGGAAGAAAGCGTCTGTCACAGCTCATGAAAGCGCGCTGGGCCGCAAGACGGAAGGCAGCGAGCAAGAAGTAACTTGCCCTTAGCAAAACATTTGCCATCCCGACGACTCCCCGGCGTCATGTTTTATTCAGCGAAGGCTCGAAAGGCTGGCAAGTGTAAGTCTGGCGCGTCTGCCGTCGCGTCTGCTGTAGCGACGCACGCGGTTCTCCGAATTGTGCTAGCGTTTGTGCTAGATTAGCGCGCCGCCGCGTCTTGCTGCCGTCATAAATCTTGAACGCATCGCTGTGGGCTTCGTTTTCACGATAACTCCAGGCGCATTCCGGCAGATTTAGCTGGCTTGTTTTTGGCTCGTTTTTTGATCTTGGATTGCACGAACGCGATTTATCAGACGAACATGCCGAACCGTCAAGACTAAACCTTGCGTCAAAGTGATAATCCTCAATGCTTTTACTGATTCGTGGCGTGAGCGGCACTCGCGGATTTTGTCTGGCAGTCTCTGTTTCGCGACGGAGAAGACCGCGGTCTCAAGACTCTGACGGACCAACTTTCCGCCGACTTTGAATCGCGCAAAGTACGTGCCCGATAGCCGATAGCGGATGAGATTCTGAATGGACGTGCTCTCCCAAAGCGGTTCTTCTGTGGTCGGCATGGCGCAGTTCGGGACATGCTCTCAAAATCCTTCGGGCCGCATCGCCCGGAGGTCGGAGCAAGGACTCAAAGCGGATCAACCCGCCGCCCCACCCGGCGTCAATCAGAGTGCGCAGACGTGCCAGCTTGATGAATGGGCTTGCCTCTTCGGAGGGAATGCGGACAGTGCGCAACGGCAGCGGAACGGAATCCGCACGTTGTGCCCGTTTTTGTCTGAGGGATACAAAAGGGGATACAATGGCCGAAAAAAGTGAATGAGAATGGAAGATTTTCCCTCGTAAATGCCGGCATAGCTCAGTTGGTAGAGCAGCTGATTTGTAATCAGCAGGTCGTCGGTTCGAATCCGACTGCCGGCTCCGGCGATCTCTTTGGGCGTGAATCATTTCAGCGCAATTGAGTGGCGCTTTGCTGAGCTTCGCGGCGGGGCACGATCCAGAGCGTGACCGGTGCCTTCGATCCTACTAAACCGCGCAAATCTTGGGTTCGAATCCCCGCCGGGGATAGATTGCGTGACGCTGTGCACATAAGACCCGGGGGGGGGAAACTCGCACACTCGCTTCGATTGGCTCGCTTTCGAAATTCCAGCTAAAAAATGAGGGCTCGGCCCCGCAACGGCCTTGCTCAGTCATTGGGCGCGGAGTAGGCATACAAATGTGAGCCGCTGGTGTTCTGTGATTCTTGAGAGCGTTTTGGTTTCGGTCGCGTTTTCAGTCAGCGCCGCATCGCAACACTATGACGTTTATGTGAGCAATGAACGTTCGGGTGATGTGACGGTAATAGACGGAGCCACCGATACGGTGGTAGCGACATTTCCAGTCGGCAAGAGGCCGCGGGGAATTCACGCCACGCCTGGTGGAGGGCGGATTTTCGTCACCTTGAGCGGCTCGCCGCGGATGGCGCCGGGCGTGGAGACAGATCGCGCGCCTGCCGACAAGGCGGCGGATGGCCTCGGTGTGATCAATCCCAGCGCGCGCAAGCTGATCGACCGCTGGCATGTCGGCTCCGATCCGGAGCAATTTGCGATCAGCAAAGACGGAAAATTTGCGTTCATCGCGAATGAGGATGACGCGAGCGCGGCGATTGTCGATCTTAGCTCGGGTCAATCGCGCGGGAAGGTGAAGGTATCGGAGGAACCGGAAGGCATGGGCGTGAATCCGGTGAATGGTGAAGTGTATGTGACGTGCGAAGAAAAAGGCGAAGTGTTCGCGATCGCGCCCGACGAACAGCGCGTCCTCGCGAAGATCGACACCGGTGGGCGGCCGCGCTCCGTCGCATTTCTCCCGAACGGCTCGCGTGCTTTCGTCGCTTGCGAGACCGGCGGGTACGTTGCGGTCATCGACACGGCTTCGCACAAATTGCTCGCCAAAATCCAATTGCCGCAAGGTTCGTTGCCGATGGGTACTGCAATTTCCACCGATGGGAGGGAGCTTTTTGTCTCAACCGGTCGCTTAAACACGGTTGCGGTGATCAACACGAGGACGAATGAGAGTAGCGCAACGATTCCGGTTGGAAATAGAGCCTGGGGAATCGCGCTCAGTCCCGATGGCTCGAAGCTTTACTCGGCGAATGGCGCGTCGGATGACGTTTCGGTTATCGATGTAAGTGCGCGCAAAGAGTTGAAGCGGATCAAAGTCGGCAGCGGTCCGTGGGGCGTAACGATCGTAGGCACGGGCAAATAGTTTATCGCATGGTGTAAGGATGGGCGGCTCCGAAGGGCCCGGAGTTCAACGCGGGAAGAGCAATTCATCGCGGAAACACGGACGTCGCCGATCGTATTGCCGCGCAGTTTGAGAAAAAGGCAGCGCATTTTGATTGAAAGAATCTCCGTGATGTCGAATGATGTGAACGTGAGACGTCCGTCCTTGGTTTTGTCGTTCTTTGTTGGTGGTTTGTCGGTTGCTGTTTTGGGTGTGGTTCTTCCTGCGAAAGCATCGGTCAATGTCACCCAGCATCACAACCATGATTCGCGGGATGGTCTTTACATCGATTCCGCATTCACGCCGACGAACTCCGCTAATCTGGCGCGGGACACAAATTTTAACGGCGCGATTACAGGCAATGTTTATGCCCAGCCACTTTACATTGAGGACGGTCCCACCGGCCCAATGGTCATTGCCGTGACTGAATCGAATAATGTTTATGCGCTGGACGCTGTTACTGGCAACGTGATCTGGCAACGGAATGTCGGTACGTCCATCACGTCAGGTCTTCCGTGTGGAAATATCACTCCGCTGGGCATAACTGGAACTCCGATTGTCGATCTTCCGTCGCGCTCACTTTTTCTCGACGCGGAGACGACGCCCACGGCTGGCACTTTTAAGCACATGATCTATTCGCTGAATGTCGATACAGGCGCTATCAATCCAGGCTGGCCGGTGGACGTGAGTGGTGCCGTATCGGGCTTCGATTCATCAGTGCAAAGTGAGCGTGGCGCACTCGGAATACTCGGCAGCATCGTTTATATCCCCTACGGTGGACGCTTCGGCGACTGCGGCAGTTATCACGGTCGACTCGTTGGCGTCCAGGTGAGTAATCCTACCAGCGTCACGAACTGGGCCACGACAATCACAAAAGCCGGCGCATGGTCGATCGGCGGCGTTGCTAACGACGGGACGAATCTGTTTGTTACTACCGGGAACGGTAGTGTAACTGGCACCTGGGGTGGAAGCGAAGCGGTCATTCGTCTACAACCCGGCCCGATTTTTAGCGGTAACCCCAGCGATTACTGGGTGCCTACTAATTGGCAGTCGCTGGACAGCAGTGACACCGATCTCGGCGGCTCCGGCCCAGTGATCGTGGACGTGCCCGGTGCCTCGCCTTCCCACTTGGTGGTTGCTTTGGGCAAAGATGGCAACGCCTATTTGGTTAATCGCGACAACCTCGGCGGCATCAGCGCACCGGTGGCCTCGCTGCAAGTATCCGGCAGCTCTATCATCCAGGCAGCGGCCACCTATCGGACCAGCCAGGGCACGTATGTCGCTTTCCGCGCCAACGGTAGCATGCTCTCAGCATTCCGCATCACTGCGACCAATCCGCCCACGATCACGACCGCTTGGACTAAGACCCAGAGCGGTGTCGGCTCGCCTTTCGTTACGTCTACCGACGGCACCAACAACATGATTGTATGGTCGATAGGCACCGAAGGCGACCAGCGATTACACGGTTACGATGGAGATACAGGCGCGGTTGTTTACAGCGGGGGTGGCCCAAACGACGTGATCGGAGGCACCCACTCATACACCACTACCGGCATTGTGGCTCGCGGACGTATCTACCTCGCAGGTGACAGCAGAGTGTATCTCTTTCGAGTGCCGATACCGGCACTTCAGCTCACCTTAGCGGTTTCCCGCAAGACGCATGGCAGCGCGGGTACTTTCGACATTCCTCTCCCGCTCTCAGGAAATCCTGGCGTGGAATGTCGCACCGGCGGAGCCACCAACGACTACACGCAAGTGTTTACTTTCACTAACAACGTTGTGAGCGGCGACGCCAGCGTAACCAGCGGCATCGGGAGTGTCTCGGGTCCACCAACCTTTTCCGGTAACACGATGACGGTTAATTTAACCGGTGTCGCCAATACGCAAACGCTCACTGTCACATTGAGCGGCGTGACGGACCAGTTCTCTCAGGTTCTGCCCGAGACGCCAGTGAGCGTAAACATGCTCATCGGCGACACAAACGGCAACGGCACGGTCAACGCCACCGACGTCGCGCAGACCAAAGCTCAGGCCGGCCAGCCTGTAACCAGCAGCAACTTCCGCACGGATGTGAACGCGAGTGGCATCATCAACGCCACGGACGTGGCGATCGTAAAAGCGCACTCCGGACAAAGCATAAGCGCGCCCCACGCACGAGCTCGAAGTAGTGGCGCGCTAGCAACTCGGCACTAGCTCAAGGCCTCGCCCCAATCTAAAGGTGCGGCGGCTTCTTTGCTGGGGTTCACTCGAAACATCCAATCACACGAAGCGACGACCGATAGATTCGGATCGCGCAACACGGCGTCCACACGCGCGCGATTTGGTGACAACGTGCAAACCGGATCCGTGTTGCCGGCGTTTCCGGTCAGCAACGCTGCCTGACAGCGGCAACCGCCAAAGTCGATTTCCTTTTGCGGACAACTCCGGCACGGCTCCGGCATCCATTCCGTTCCGCGGAAACGATTAAAACTTTCCGATCGACGCCAAATCCAATCCAGCGGCCGGGCTCGCACGTTTTCGAAACGCAAATCTGGAATTGCGGACGAGGCGGTCGGGCAGGGAAGGACGTCACCGGTAGGATTGACCGTGAGGTAACGCTGGCCCCAACCATTCAGGCACGGCTTTGGCCGGGTCTCATAGTAGTCCGGCAGCACGTAAAAGATGTCGATCTTGCCGGCGAGGCGCGCCTTTGCCGCGGTCGCCACCTCGCGCGCGCGAGCAACTTGTTCGCGGGCCGGAAGCAATGCGGCGCGATTCAGAAATGCCCAGCCGTAAAACTGCACGTTCGCAAGCTCGACCCGCTCCGCGCCCAGCGCTTCCGCCAGACCAATCATTTGCGGCAAGCGATCGATGTTGCGCCGGTGAATGACGAAATTCAGGCTAAGTGAAATGCCAGCTGCGCGAATAAAGGATGCGGCGGCCAACTTGCGCTGATGCGCGCGGGCGCCCGCGATTTCGTCGGCAAGATCGGAATCGTCCGATTGAAAACTGAGCTGCACGGAATCGAGCCCGGCCTCGCGCAATTCGGTGGCCCGAGATTCGTCCAGACCGACACCGCTCGTGATGAGATTTGTGTAAAGTTTCGCCTCGCGCGCGCCGCGAACGAGTTCGGCCAGATCGCGCCTAACGAGCGGTTCACCGCCGGAGAAACCGACTTGTAACACGCCAAGCTCAGTCGCTTCACGAAGCACCCGATGCCATTCGTCCGTCGTCAATTCACCATCATTTCGCGCGTGCGTCGGATT